>ENA-OOSB01000014-OOSB01000014.1-human-gut-metagenome-genome-assembly--contig:-NODE-14-length-87681-cov-2.908783_pt1 | contig 87681 bp, 59 predicted proteins | sample MGYA00241173_ERZ501204 | MGnify/ENA primary metagenome ERZ501204 (study PRJEB25962, sample SAMEA1965384) | human gut metagenome | biome: human gut; feature: human-associated habitat; material: faeces...
GTAATTATCATATCACAACTAATTACAGAGTTTTATATGAAAATGACTGGCTTGACGATTTAAAATATCTCTGTGAACCTACTGAATATCATGAAAAACGAATTACAGTAAAGTTTATTTGTGATCGTGGTGTCTCCCATGAATTTGTAAGGCATAAAATACTTTGTGTCGCATAATAGTAATATTATGAAAAATAAACTCCGTGAATTGCTGGAAAGCTAAACATAATAATGCATGCTAATCAGCAGCCAAGCCAACCTTTAACAAAGTTGGAAGGTTCAACGACTAACTAATGAAACTATGACAAAATTAATTTTAATAATACTACTTAGTTGTAGAATATATTATAATCCTAGTCCATTGTTTGAAGAACACAATAATTATATTCAAAAACACAAACAATACTTATTACAGCGAGCTGATACAGATAAGAAAATTAAGCAGCTATTATCTATATACTTAGATAAGTATCAAGGAAATCGAATATGGATAATACAGTATCATACGGATATCAATGGCTATATGTGTGGTTCTATGAGATTTGAACTTTGTGATAAACAAACTAAATCTATTAAATATCAGTATACTGATTTTAACCTAAGTTGGTGTACTTTACCATATTATTTAAGAATCCATGATAGTTTTATAGGAAAACTTGAAGAGGTTGATCCTGTTTTATCTAGAATTAATAGCACAAAATATATTATTTGTAAATTAATAAGAGATTATAATAATGTTCCTATTGGTATATTTGGTATATCTTATTTAGATAAGCTTCCTAACAAGTTGTTAGAAGCTAATCTGCAACAAGATTGTATTGAATTACAGAAATTAATGTTAGAATAGAATATAATTTAGACACGAGTGCGGAGCATCCAGAAATGGATGATGATATAGTCTGATACTCCTCTGAAAAGAGGAGAGTATAAGATAAAGAGCTTATACATAACAAATTGAGAGTATTTTCCTTTGCTCAGGAAAGTACAAGATACTGTAATTATAGCAAAGATAAGTTTGGTAATGAACTTACTTTTATTGAACCATGTTGGTTAGAAGATTATAACTATGATGACAATACTTATAATCAGTTATTTATAGATAGTTTAAGATGGGCAGAAGCTCATTATTTGGATTTGCTTAAAAAATGGGAAGATAAGATACCTGATAAGAGATATAAGACAGGGTTTAGAAATAATCCTTGGACTCCCCAACAAGCAAGAACAGTTCTTCCTAATTCTCTTAAAACAGAACTAGTTATGACTGGAACGATTGAACAATGGAAAGAATTCTTTAAGTTACGTAGTCCATTATACGGAGCAACAGGAGCTCATCCCCAAGCAGCAGAGCTAGCAGATAAACTGTATATACAGTTTAAGGAGAAAAATTATATTTAAAATGAGCCATTATAAAGAAACAGTACAGTATGATCATGTAGATGAAGAACAAGAACATTCTTTTAAACATCTTTATGCAGATTGAAATTCTAAAACAAATACTGTAACTGTATGAAATAAAGAAGGTATAGTTATATATAGTGGATACGATGATGAAGCTAAAGCTTTAGGTTGTTTATTATCTAATATTAGATGCCAAAAAATCGATAAATTTCCACATGAAGATTAAAATTATAAGATATGCAACTCATTAAAGCATGTAAAGAATTAATGATTAGAGAGCCCTTTTATGGGCTCTTTCTTCTTAATTTAAATAAAGAAATATCTGATACATATGTAGATACAGCTTGTGTTTCTAGAAATGGAGTAAATTCTAAACTAGTTATAAATCCTAATTACTGAGATAAATTAACTGACAATCAGCAGTTAGGTTTATTAAAACATGAGCTAATTCATATATGTTTTAACCACATGTTTATTGAATCAGAACTTCGAATTAGTGACCACAAACTATTCAATATTGCTTGCGATTTAGTTTGTGATCAATATATAAAAGATGTTCCTGATAATATGTGGGATCAACTAAAAGATAAATATCCTGATTTAGTAAAAAACTTAGAAAAGGACAAAGGTGCAAAATATTATTATGAAGAGCTAATAAAATATGCACAAAAAAATTCTCAATCTGGACAGAAAGGATCAGGTAGTGGGAATAGAGGCACAATACAAGGTCTTGATGGAATTAGTGGAGGAGCTGATGATCATAAGTCTTGGAAAGAATATCAAAATCTTGATGAAGCAGGAAAAAAATTAATGCAAAATCAAACTGAGCATCAATTAAAAGAAGCAGCTACAGCTACTACTAAAAGTAGAGGTAGCATTCCAAGAGAATTTCAATCAATAATTGATGCATTATTTAAAGTAGATCCTCCTATATTTAATTGGAAAATGTATTTCCGAAGATTATTAGGAAATTCATTTAAAACGTATACAAAAAAATCTCTTCGAAAAGAGTCTAATAGATTTGTTGGAAGTGCTGGAATCAAAGTAAAGCATAAACAACATATTCTTGTTGGAATTGATACATCTGGATCTGTAAGTGATTCAGAATTACAAGATTTCTTTAGTGAAATCTATCACATATATAAAACTGGGTCTATGGTAACTATTGTAGAATGTGATGCCGATATTCATAAAATATATGAATATAAAGGAAAGTTTGATGGAAAAATTACAGGTAGAGGAGGTACAGATTTTAAACCTGTAATAGATTATTATAACGCTAATCTAAATAAATATACTACCTTAGTATTTTTTACTGACGGTTATGCTCCATTAGACACATTCAAACCTATGCGACAAATGATGTGGGTTATTACAAGTAATGGGCATAAAACCCAAAAATATCCAGGACATACTATTTTTATACCATAAAATATGAAGAAAAATATAAATACAATTAATATTGAAGAATTAAAAACATTAGCTAGTTATATTATTGATAATAATAAACGATTATATAATGAGCATAAAAAGACTACTGCAATTGAAGTAGTAGGTGAATCTGGTTTAGGTAAAACTTCTGCTATCATTCAGTTAGCTCAAGAAAGAGGAATGGACTGTATTAAACTTAATCTTTCTCAGTTAGAGGAATTAGGTGATCTTATTGGTTTTCCAATTAAAGAGTATTATGTTTGTACAGAGCGTCCTAGACTTGATGATGATGGAATGCCTGTTGTAGAAAATGAAATAGTAATTAAGGATGAGGAATGTCTTTGGGTATCTGCAGATGTACTAGATTCTTATATTGCAGAGGGTTATAGAATTAAAGATAATATATCTCGAATGGGATACGCTCTTCCTGCATGGGTTCCTACTTCTCGAAATGAAAATGGCACAATTTTAATTCTTGATGACTTTAATCGTGCGGATTAAAAAATATATTGTAAAGTTTTGTTTCCCTGAATAAATTTAGTATCTTTGATATAAATTTAAAAATATGGAAAAACTAACATTACAAAAGATTAAAGTTTATAAAAAAGTTTGTGGAATTTATAAAATAAAGATCCACGATAAAGAATATATAGGAAGTTCAAAAAATATTCAGCATAGATTAAGACAACATCTAATTACTTTAAAACAAAATAAACATCACAATCATACTATGCAAAATTTGTATAACAAGTATGGCATTGATAATATTTATTTTGAAGTTATAGAAACTTGTCTTGAGGAAAATAGAATTAGTAGAGAAAAATACTATATAAATAGTATTAAACCTTATATAAATCATATTTTAGACCCTGAGAATATCATTAGAGATAAAGAATATAAACATAGAATAAGTATCTCTAAAAAGAAATATTATGAGACACATTCTCCAGTTAATATAAAAATGGTATATCAGTATAGTTTAGAAGGAAAATATCTTCAAAGTTATAAATCGATAACAGATGCAGCTATATCTACTAACCAAGATACTACTGCAATATGTAGTGTATGTAATAATCGTAGTTATACTGCTGGTGGATATAGATGATCATTTGAATTAAAAGAAAATCTTTCTAAACTAAAAAAGAAATATAAGAAAATACCTGTTATTCAATATTCACTTGATAATGTTTTTATTAAAGAGTGAGATTCTAAAACAGATGCTGAAAAAGAACTAAAAATTTGTAATATATCTCGTGCTATAAGAAAAAATCTTACTGCAGGAGGATATAAATGAAAGTATAAAATCTAGAGGTCCGCATAAAATAGCGTGAATTGCTGGAAAAGCCTGAGGAGGTCAATCAGCAGCTAAGCTAATTAGTAATAATTAGAAAGTTCAACGACTAGTACATGGAGTCCAGGAATGGATGGTAAAGTACCACGAGTGCGCTACACTATTTATATAGTGAAGATATAGTCTGAACTACGTTATAACCTAAGAAAAGACGTAGAAGTATAGGATAAAGAGCCTATACGATAACAATAATGCCTAGATTTATACAAGCTACCATGGAGCTTATTGACCGAGGAGAATATATTTCATGGAGTCTTCCTCCTAATTGTACAATTATATTAACATCAAATCCTGATAATGGTGATTATAATGTTAATTCTATGGATAATGCCCAAAAGACTCGATATATTAGTTTCGAATTAGGTTTTGATAAAGATGTATGGGCTCGTTGGGCTGAGAAAGAGGGTATTGATGGTCGTTTTATCAATTTCGTATTATCTTATCCTGAGATTATGAACAAGGAGGGAGGAGTACAAAAAGTTAATCCTCGAAGTTTAGTAACCTTTGCAAATACTATTTCAGGTTTTAAAGATTGGTCAGATACTAATACTTTAGGTTTAATTCTTAATATTGCTCAAGGTTGTTTTACTTCTGAAGAAAACGTTATTGGAAACTTATTTACTACATTTATTGCTAATAAGTTAGATAAATTAATGGACCCAGATACAATGTTAAATAAAGATTGGGATTATGTTAAAGGAGAATTAGCAAAACAAGTATATGATGGTACTAACTATCGTGCAGATATTGCTGCAGTTTTAACAACTCGATTCTGTAATTTTGTAAATCTATATTTTGATACAAAAGGTAGTAAAACAGAAGTAGCTGTTGATAGAATTCTTAAAATTATTGAGCATGATAAGATGTTATTTTCTGAGGATTTGATTTTCAGTTTAATTAAAACTCTCCAAAAAAATCATCCTACAAGATGCAATAAATTGTTATTAAATCCTAAAGTAGCTAGAAAATTAATATAATATGTTATTTAATTTAAATGATACAAAATTAAGAATAGTTGTTTGTGACTATTATAGAAGACAAGGAAATAGTAATAATGGTTACTGTTATAACAACATAAGTAACACTTGCCTTGCAGATATGATTGTTGTTTATGATGTTAATGGGAGTAAAAAACATATTGGAGACGATTGCTATTATACTAGTCCTTTTTGTGCAGAAAAAGTATTTGGTATGTATTTAGGAGATAGTGATAGTATAGAAACTATCATTTCTTCTAAAACTTTAACAAGTTTAGCTGGAGTGAAAAGAGTATATTTTGATCCTAAATCTAAATATCCTCGATTTAAACTAAGCGAAGCTACCACTATAAAACGTAGTTTAACTGCTGCAAAAGCAGATGTTTGTATATTGCCAAAAGTAGAATATAGTGTATATACGCCTAAATATAGTTCAGGAGGTGCTCCAAGGGATAAAAACATTAAATTATATTATTCTCCATCAGAAGATACTTATTATCTAATTGATCATAAACCTGGAGCTTGTTATCAAAGTAGTTCTACTAAAGACTTAAACAACTTTATTAATAAAGCGATAAATACTAGCTCTTCAGATCCTCTTGAACAGTTTGCTTCAGCAGTAATGGCTGAGGGAATTATTCCTGCAGACTGTACATTATTTTATTCAGGTAAATGCTGTTTCTTTACAGATAATTCAGAGTATGAGCAAGTTAATAATATTTTAAATAATTATATGAAAGTAATATATGATACAGAATTAGATAAATTTGTAAGTAATAATTTATCTAATCTTACAGAGGACGATCTTAAATCTTTATCTGGAATGTTAGGTTCTCAAGATCCTACTGTTGTAGGTATGGGTATTAAATTACTCTCTGGATATAATATTCCAGATTCAGCTTGTTCTGTAGGTATTCTACTTATGAGTAACTGGAATACTATTACAAGTAATTCTGCTTTTAAAAGTGTAGGATTTCAACAAATTTTAAATACATTAGGAATTTCTGAAAGAGAGGTTTATAGTGGCATTACTGATAATATTATAAATAAACTTTATAAAAGTAGTACAAATGATGCAGATAAAGAAAAGGCTAGAAAGATAGTTATAGACAAACTCAAGAAAAGTTTTGAAAAGAAATGGGCTGAACATAAGTCGCAACTTGATGCTATACCTATGAACTTCGATTTTACATTAGAATAAGTGAAAAATATAATAGCTATTCAAGGTTTTAAAGGAAGTGGAAAAGATGAAGTTGCTAAATATCTAAACTATTTATTAAATACTCCAACTTGTTTACATTCTTATAATATTGCTTCTGCATTAAATTTTACTCCTGTACCGTTTATGATTTCAAAGCGTTGAAAGATAGTACATTATGCAGATAAACTAAAGGAAATGTTATCTATTATGATGAATGTAGATAAGAGTAAGTTTGATGATAGAGAATTTAAAGAATATTATCATTTTGATTTTCAGAAGTTTTTACTTTACGATAGTAGAGTAAAAACTTTTGGAAACGAACCTACAGATAAAGTATTTGCTAGAGAATTAAAAAAAGAAAATAGAAATTTAGCTATAGAATATAATTTATCTATTAGACAAATATTACAATATTTTGGTACAGATATAATGCGTAAATATTTTGGAGATAAATTATGAATATATTCAACACTTCAAAGTGGAAATAAAAGTAATATTGTAATTGCAGATCAAAGATTTGCAATTGAAAATGAAGTAGTAAAAGAATACAATGCCTTTATTATTCATGTAACAAGAAAAGGTTGTAGTATAGGTTTACATTCTTCAGAAAGAGAACTAGATACTCTTTATAAAAAACATAAATTTGATATATCGTTAGTAAATAATGGTACATTAAAAGAATTATTTAATAAATGTAAAAATATTGTATATGGCTACTGAAATTAAGTTTTGTAAAAACTGCGCAGATAATAAAATTACACATGAGTTTCAAGATGAAAAATACGGAAAATTTATTCGTGTTTTTAATATTGGAGAGAAATCAGGTACTTCTACTTGTACCATTTGTAATGGCGGTAAAAAAGCTAAGAAATAATGAATAAAATTATATATAAATATCCTCTAGATTTTACTTATCCTCAAACGATTAAGTTACCTAGTAGTGCAGAAATTTTATATGTTGATAGCCAAAGAAATACACCTACAATTTGAGCTATAATAGATACAGATGATAAATCAACAATAGAGGTTGATGTTTATATAATTGGTACTGGTCAAGCTTTTGATGCTAGTAATAAATTATATGTTGGTTCATGTATAACTGAAAACGGACTCTTTGTTTGGCATATATTTATTGATTATTCTAAGAGCGAAAATATAATATTACCAGGTGTTGATCTTTAAAAAATAAATTGTTTTACTTCTATGAAAAATCCCCTTACTTGCTTAATTGCGAGTAAGGGGATTTCTTTTGCCTCTATCTGCTTATGCGGATAGAGGTTATTTTTTTAATCTAATTTATCTCCAATATACTTAAGATCACTCATAAATCCAAATGTACTTGTAGCTCCTTCCCAGAGATTTTTATCTCCAGTAATAACAGCTGTACTTTGATTTACAATATTCTTAATAATAGAGTATGCAGGTGGATTTAAGTCTCCTGCAAATTGTGCAACAATATTTTGAATTGGACCATCTTGAAATGATGTATATAAAGCCATAGCTCCTAAGTGTCCTAATGCTCCTAATTCTTCTTTATTTTCTTCTGAAAGGAATACTGCATATATCATCCACATTATTAGACTCATAAATATTAAATCAGTTAAGAATAAATAAAAATTAGCCTTTTTAGTTGGATTAGCTCATAATGCTTTAAATTCATTATAATCCATTTTACCTATAGCTTTTAGAAAATCAATCATAGAATAAGCAATACCTTCAATAAATCTTCCTTGCCATTCTACATAAGGAGTAGCTGTTTCTCCTTCTTTTACATTTGTTTCAAGATCAACTCTTGTAGTAGGTAACCCATTTTCTCCTGTTGATTGAATCATTACATAACGAACTCCATTTTCATCAAATTTTTCTACAAACTTACCTTGATCATAAGTTCCAGGTTTAAGAATCCATTGTTCAAGTTTAGCAGAAAGGAATGTACGGAATTGTAACATCATAGCTCCCATAAACATACTTTTAGCAAGCATCTGAGTATTTTTATCATAGTGTCCAAAACAAAGTTCTGCAAAAGACTTAATACTTGTTGCTTCTCTAACAGTATAGGCTCTAGGTAACGGTTGTCCTTTTTCAATATTTCATCCTTCTTGATTGAATTGCTGTCTATAAGCTTCATATAATCCTTCTTGTCTCTTATAAGCTTCAGAATTTACATCAGCTCCTGCAGCAGTAAACACATTAAAACGTTTATCCTTCTTAAAGTCATATACTAATTCATCATCTGAATTTAAACTATATGCTTCTCAGCATCCATCATGAATCATTTTTGCAATTAATAAGCCCATTCTATGATATACATCAGGAGCTCTATTACAAACATATAACATATCAGAATTAAAGTTCTTAATACCATTACGAGATTGACTGAGTTCTTTTTGAACTATGTCGGCGTCCATATTAGCCATACCAAAGTCTGCATTTAAAGCTTCAACTTTTGTTAAAGTAGCAATACGCTTTGGACTATCTTTAAAGATAATTCCTCAAGCTTCAGCTAAATCCTTCCCAGAAAATTGATCTTTTCCATAAGCATTTGTCATAGCTCTACTAATATGAATTCACATACCTTGCATCATTTCTCGAAGTCCAGATCTTAAGTTAAGACCTAAAGCAGTAGCAGTAGTAAATTTCTTAATTGTAGCTAAAGTTTTATAAACAGGTTGTAAACCTTTATCCATAATAGGTTTATTATAGATATTAACTGTTAGATACTTATCAAGAAATTCAAGTAAGTTTTCTGCTTCTTGTCCATACATTGCTTGATTATACTGTAATGCTATTTTAATTCCTTGAATTTGAGGAATAATATCATTGTATTCTGCTTCTGCAACATATGCATGAATATAGCTTCTTAATAAATCTTCGAGTTGAGTTTCAAGACTATTTATTCCATGATTTGATATAATTTGCTCTCGGGTATCATTTCCAATTTTAAATTTGTTATATACTCTTTGCGCATCTTTAGCAAGATCAAAATCCTTCATTTGTTCCTCAAACAGCCTTAACATATTAGTAACTTCTTGATACTCCATTTTAAGACCTTCTTTAAAACCTTTATTATGGAATTGAGACTTCATAGAACCAATAGTTACAGGAACTTGATAATAAGTTCCGTCTTCTATTGCTTGTTGATAACGTCCAGGATTTCCTTCAAAACGAAGTTGGTTTACAATTTCTGTAAATGTTTTTATTAACGCTTTTTCTTCTTTAGCTAAAGAACTATCATTAATGTCTTTTAACATAAAATCTTTTGTAATATTACCATTTTCATCTCTTCTAAATAGATTATCAAAATATTTTACTTCTCCACCTATTAAACGGTTTTGATCTTTAAATTTATAAAATTCCTTAAATACTTTTCTAATCTTAGAATCCCAAGCTAATTCTTGTCTACGTATCTTAGTTTCTGTTACTGCAACAATACGTCCAACTTCTTGAGCTGTTAATGAAGGAGAATTATTAATACTTGTAATATTAGTTCCTGCGTGAAAACTACCTGTTACACTAACTCATTTTGCAGGGTCTGGTTCAATATAAACCTCATATCCTCTTACTTTGTTAAGAGCTTTTCCAAGTAACATATAGGAAGTTTGTAAAGGATCATCAAAATTTCATTGCCCAGTATGTATTGCTTTACGCAATCCCTGAGCGTTATCTAGTTTCCTAAGCTCTTCCATTCTATTTTTTAGAAATTCTCCACCTTTAATAACATCATCGGCACTAAATGTAACAGCTCAATTTCCAATATGTTTTAGTTTTTCAGGACCACATATATCAGTAATTGTACTTACCACAGATTCAAGAGTTGAACTAAAGTTTGATCTTTTAAGATTTATAGGAACATTGTGTATTCTACATAATTCTACAAAGTTATCATATAACTTATCAAAATATTGCTCTGAACCAGTTTGTTGCCAAATATTAATACTTTCAATTTTATTAATTCGATAATTTTCATATTTAATAGCATCGCTATTTAGTAATGCCATTACTTTAATTAAGTCAATATTTCCATTTGTCGCAGACATTATTTTATGTTCATCAACATCTCGATTAGCTATTGTTGAACCTAAAATATTTGTTCCCTTTTCAAGTTTAACTGTTTGATGAGTAACATTATTTGTAATAGATACTATTTCTAATACTTTATTTTTTGTAAATACTAGTAAACCTGCAGAAATAAATGATGGATTATTTTCAAATTGCCATTCTCCTTCAATATATTTTTCAATATGTCTACGTAAAAAGTCTCCTTTATATGGATTATCCTTTGCAATATCGTTAATATCCATCGATCCCTGCTGGACATTAATAATGTCCTGAGCAATATCAGCTAACTCATTTCCACGTCGTTCATTAATACTTCTTATATAATTCTCTAACTTTTTATCAAGCTCTTCTTCTGTTTGGGCATATTCTCATTTACTTTTTGCAGGATCTTTAGTTTTATATTCATTTCAGAATCTATATTTTCCATAGCCTGCTTCAGGGTCAGAAGAACTAATATATTGAACGATTTTTTCTTTATAAAACTTAAAGTTTGCGTTCTTTCTTTGAACTTTTGAAGATAGTTCATAATTAGGAAAGAACTTACTCATAGGTTCTTCAATAGTTTTAATAATATCAAATGAATCTGTTAAACGTCTAATAGGAATAATTTCTCTAACTCTATCATAATATTTTCCAATTGTATTAGATGGATTTACTATAATATTATCAGAATCAATGTATACACTCGATAAATTATCAATTTGAGATAAATTATCATTTCCTGAATTATCTTTTTTATAATCAATATCAAGTTTAACAGGAATAATTCCTACTGTAGCTACATTAATACCTTGTTGTTCTAACATAGCTTTATAGAAGTTTAACTGATATGCTGCACCTAATTTTTTAGTAGAAGCTCATACATTATTTAATAATGCATTTCTAGTTTCATCTCAAGCTCCTACTGCTTTTCGAGATACTTTAAAATCTCGAATATGAGCATTACCATTTTTATCTACAATTAATAAGTCAATTCTACCATTAATTGAATTTAATCCTGCTGCTTTATAAGGTTCAGCTATATCTTCAGAAACAATTGGTATTTCAGTAATGAATTTACAGTCTCTTCCAAATTTTTCTTTAGTGTCTTCTATAAAATCTCTTAATTGGTTTTGTAACAATGATACTTGCTCTTCATTTAATAATTTTGGAGTATATTCTATTTCAGGATTAATTACAGATTCAAAAAGTTTATGTACTTCTGTACCATAATCGGTTAGTTGAGTTCAACTCTTTTGTAGATCCTCCAAATATTTATCTGCTTCGTTCGAAGTCATGCCTTTTTTCATTAGTCTTTCTTTTTCTCTTTTCAGATACTCTTCAAGATTAAATTTTGTAACTAATACTTTAGCTAAATCAAAAGGATCTCCATAGGTTGTAAGGAACTTAGTAACACCCATTGATTTATCTAATTTTAGAGCAATTTCCTTTTCTCCGTCTTCATTTGTTATTTCAAACTCTGTAGCAAGTGATTTATATTTTTTTATAGCTTCACTTATTTTATCTACAGTGACTTGTTGTTGATCTACTTGTAGTGTTGCATCAACATTATCAACTACCATATTTTGAACGTAGTTGTCAAGAAACATGTCCAACTCCATTTCGGAGTTGAACACTTTCTTTTCACCGTTTATCGTAATTTCGTATGTACAATTTCTTGCCATTATTTACAATCTTCTTTTATAATATCATCATTCATTAATTTATTCTTGACTGTAGCTATTTTTTGACTAAGTTTATAGTTTTCATGAATAAAACTATCATAGAATGGCATGATTTCTCCACTATCAATAATAGCTTTAAGTTCAGGATTAGCAATTAAAAGAATTTCATCTATAATTTCTAATTCTGCATCAGATTTAATATATCCATTATAATAGTCTGTAATCATAGTTGCTAAAACTTCTTCATCAAAGTCAGATCCTTTCTTATTTCTATAATAAGGATTTTGTCGCATTCTATTTCATAATTCAGTATCTTGTATATTACCTAAAGCTTTATAATAAAGCATCGGATATTTATCTTTAGCGTCTGCTAAGTATAGATGTGAGAATTCATGAATTAGAGTATCATCTGTAGCTCTATCAATATTAATATAAATTATTCCTTCTTTAATAAATCCTTTTGCATTTTTAGTTGCAGTGTCTTCATTAATTACATCCTGATCTGTTACTAATCTTATATTTTGTAAAGAATTTACATTTTTTACTAATTCTGTAATCTTAGTAGACATTGGAGTTTTTAAGTCATAGAATTTGGTTGGTCCATTGTCAAATAAAGTGAGTTGATTTGGATCAGTTCTAACAAAAGCTCCTGAATTAAAGATGATGTGTTTTAAAGTGTTAGATATAAGATTTTTAGAAGATGTATTAATGTTATCAAACTCATCTACTAATATATCATGTTCGCTTATTAGTTTATTAGTTATATTATATACTTCTTCATCTTCAAATAACTCTGCTACACTTTCAGCTGTACCTCATTCCTTATAATAGTCAAAATCAGTATAAGAAACAACTTCTTCATTATTTTTATCTGCTTTTGTTTCTGCAACTTCAATAATTTTAGCAATTTTTAAAGCTTCTTCAACAGATATATCCGTTTTAGGAATATTGAATCTTACTTGTCTATATTGCTCATTTCCATTAGACACTAATACTGGTTTAGTAGTATCTATAGTTGAATTATTATAATCTCTATCTAAAGAAGTATTTTCTTCAGATTTAAATCCAATAGTTTCAACATTTTCATTTGCGGCATTGATAAGTACTGCTTCTGCTCTTTCTGCCATACTATCATTTGGATCTCGTTTTAGGAACGTATTTGCAAGTTCTTGTGGATTTTGTTGGTCAATTCAATTATTATAATCAACAACCCATAATGAATTATCTCCGCTTGCTACTAAGTCCTCAAATAAACGAGTTAATGAAGCCTGCCCAAAACCATCTTTATTAACAATTAAGTTATATAAATAAAAGGCATTAACAGGATTTAGAGCTCCAAACTCAGGAATCGTAACTTTATTTAAACTATTAAAATCCCGTAAAATTTGTTCATAAAGAGCTTTAGTCTTTTGACTATTATCTATCTGCATCATATTAAATGGAAGTTTATAAAAACCTCTTTCCTTACCTTCTGAATCAGTTTTTAATCCAAAACATAAATATTTAATAAATGCATTATCAGGTAATTTCTCTTTAAGCGTAGGAATAATATAATCTTCAATATACATTCTAAATGAATCAATATTGTCCTTATTATCTAGATTAATTATAAAGTTTTCATCTTTATTAATTAAAATAGAATTTTCTACTTTATATTTTTGATTAATTGGAACTTGAAAACTTAAATTTTTAGTTTTAATTCACGAATCAATTAAGAAATCATCAACATTATTTCTAGTTTGTCTAAATTCTTCCATAGATAACTTATTTCCTCTTTTAGGAGTAGTTTCATCTATAACAATAGATTCAACTTGATTTCTAACTGATAATCGATTAAGTACTTCATTATCAACACTTAGAATATTAAACATTTCTTTGAAGTGTGGAACACTAGCTATAACATCTAATATATTAAATGTAGTCTTAACCTTTTCATAGTTATCAATTTGTTGTAATCTGTATTCTTCATTAGCAGCAAACTTTAGTAGATTAAATTTCTCTCCAATTTCATCTTTAAACTTATCATTAATAAATGTTTCAATTCCCTTAATATAAGAATATTTTCCTCATTTATCTGTAGGAAGTCCTTGATTAATTTTTAATAACCTACCTAAAATTCTAATTTCTTCTGCACCTTTAGCCTTCTTCTTTAATGTTTTAAATAAAATTTTAGTTCTCTCATTTGCTTTTTTAATATCAGCCTCAGATGCATTTGGTTTATAAACTGCATATCTTGAAGGATCATCAATAGCTTGATCAATGAAATGAATTTTATTTTTTGGAATTGGATCTGTTCAAAGATTTGTATTATATTCCGATACAAGTTTAGTAACTTCTTCAGATACCATTAAATCTCCAATTCTTCTTAAATCCTCTCCAAGCATTAAACTATATACGTAAAGGTCAACCCAATTAGAGTCTGCATTAATTTTCTTAAGAATTAATTCCTTAGCATTCAATTGTGTTTCGAATTTATCGTTCCCATAAATTCTCTTATGGTTTCCCATAAGTTCTGACTATATCTTACCTTAATGAGGTCTCCGCACTTCGGATTTACTTAAATCCTACTCTACTCTGTCATTTCTGCATTTCGATAGTCGATGCTCTTTCTTCCTATTGGGAAGCTTAGATCAGGATTGCCCAATATTTAAACTTGTTACTATACCTGAGTGATTAGTTCAGCCACAATTATATTACTATAATTGCTTAGTATTTAAATCTCTAAGGGCGTTCCCTGAATTCACGGAGTTAACTGACAATACTAACTTATTGATTATCAATAAGTTACATTGGATCAGTAGCTGCATTTAAAAGTTCTCCCATATCAAGAGACTTATCAGTTAGTCTTCTTTGGAAGTCTATTAGCTGAATAATATTATTTGCAATATCTGCAGGAACTGCATATTTAGAAATTCATTCTGGATCATTTTCAAACATAGAAAAATCTACATTTGCCAATGTAATTAATTGTTCAACTCCATTGCGTTGGGAACCTTTAATAAACGAATATCTACTTAAAAGTTGTCTAGTTGTATCAAAATCTCTATTTACAATACTGTCATAGACTTGTTTAAATCTAGTATTATATAAGTTAGATAAGGCAAAGAAACTCTTTAATCCTGTAGCAACATTACCAATTACAGTTTTACCAACCATATTTTGAATTTGCATTAAATATTTACTAGCAGAATTATAAGGATTCATAATTTTTGCACTTTCTCCTAATACAGATTTACTTGCAAGTTCTTGCATGTGAGATGTTGTAATAGGCATTGTGAGGTTAATCTGATTTTTAGGACTTAATATTACATCAAATACACCATTTACAATTGCATTTCTTATAGCATCCTGTTTTAAGAATGGAGATATTTTTGGATCTTCTGCATTTGTAAGTAATTCTCCATTATTAGAAATAGAATAACCTAATATATAAACTTTATCAATATCATAATCAGACCCTTGCAGCCATGTCTGATTGGTTGGTACGTAGACCTCGTTTATGTCACTATCAGTAAATAGAACTACTTCCATTGGCATGAATGACTGCATTGACTGACAAGGAATTCGCGTACCTACAAATCTCAAACTTTGCTCAAATGCTTTATATTTTCTATCAGCGATCTTCATAATTCTATTACTGAATCTAATATTTTGATTATCACTTAACATTTGAATAAGCACTTGAGGATTTATAGATTTGTAATCTAAAATTTCTCTAGTTTTTACATCTCCAAAATCATCATAATATGATAAAGTAACATTATCTGATGTAAATTGATTTACAATTAAATTTTCATAATTAGATAATGTATAGTTATACTTATAGTTATTATAAATTCTAGAATTATTAATTTCAGAAAATCTTTCAAAGTTATCTACAATTACTAGATCGTGTGTATTTCCTGCAGTATCAGTATATTTATAGAACTTCTTACCTTCTGCAGATGCTACTTCTTTTCCATTGTAGTAAACAGAATTATCAACTATAGTAAAATCTCCATTTGGAGTTAAAGTATCTTTATATAAATTATTCAGATTTTGGTCTCCAATTTTTACATAAAGTTTTTTTCCAGTTCCATCAAATAATACTATATCATAAGATTCAGGATCAGGATTATCGTTGTTATAATAACCTTGAATTCTCTCTTTAAAGAACTCAGCTCCTCTTTGCTTAATTTTAGCTATAGAATCTCCTGGTAATAGACCTAATTGTTTAGCGTATAATTTACCCATAATAATCTGGGCAGGAATTACTTGTACAGATTCAGGTTGTACATATATACCTTTTCATTGGATCATCTTACCATCAGCTAAATCATTTAATAATTTTTGCTGAGATTTATGTAACGAGTTTTCTATAAAGTCAATATCGATTTCTCCCGCACTAGGAATTAATGTTCCTGCTGCTCTACGAATTAGAGCTATTCTCTCTGTAGTAATAATATTAACTCATTCTAGTTGCTCAGGGGTTAAATCTTTTTCAGGTTTTCCTTTAAGCCCAAGTTCCTTTTTAATATTAGATCTTAATTCATCATATAGAGATTCTACAGTAGTACTAGAGGTTCCATTAAGATAATGTAATGCACGAGTTATATCTCCTTCAAAAATACTATGTTTTTCTCCCTTAATAATAAATATTGTATCAGAACCTTTAAGATTTTTTGGACGTAAAGATAATCTTTGTGCATATCGTTTATCTAAGTTTTTATACCAATCGTATTTTGAATAATTGTCAATTTTAACAATATCATACATATCAGTAGTAACCTTTCCCATATATCCTTGATATAGTCTCTGTCCTTCCTCATTTAATAAAGGTTCTTCTCCATTAAACATCGGATCATTATAAACTACTAATGTGTCTTCAAAATCGATAGGATTTTCGTTAGTAAGTTCTGTAACAAATGGATTAACAAGATTTTCTCCATTACGAGTAACAAAAGGACCTTGCATTGCTTCATTAACAGTTAAATCTGCAAGGCGAGGATCTGTAGCTCTACCTACTTTTCTTACTAAATCTAAAAGTTCATCATAGCTATAGTTATATCCTCCTCAGTTAAAATACTGTTGTATTCCATATGATGGATTTAATACAGATGCAACACCATCATAATGACGTCTAATTGCATCTTTTACTAAAGAAGATGTAACTGTTGAGTTAAAGATACCATTAATAGTTCCTGCACTAAAAGGAATTTTATAATCAATTTTCTTTTCATTAAAACTTTGTTGCGCAAGTTTTATAAAAGATTGTGCGAGTCCTAAAGTATCTTTATTATTTGTTTGAAAAGCTTTAACTAAAGCTTTACCATAAATTTCATATAAGGCTTGTTGGTCTCCTGTTTCAAGAACTTCATGAATTTCTGCAATAGCATCATGACATAATTTACCAATTTCTTGATATACTTTTGTTGCTAAATCGTGTGTAAATCCATTTTGTTCAAGAGCACTAATCATCTGAGTCATTTCAGTAACTTCTGCTTCATCAAGTTCATGATCAGCATTCATCTGAACTCCTCCAAACTTAGTTGACATTGTAGTAAACCATAAATCAGAATCATTAGTTCAAATATCATCATCATTAACATTAGAAGCTCCTACTTTAATAGCAGATTTATTTACAAGATACCCAATCATATAATCCTTTAGATTATTATCATTAATAATATCATTAACAACATCTAAATTATTTTCTGATCAATATAATTGTTTCATGGTATCATTGTATTCCATTGATCATGCTCCACCAAATATTTGATCTAAATCATATATACTACTAATTTTAATATCTGTATCGAGTATACTATTTTCTCCAATTATATTACCAAATATATCGGTTTCAATACGTTCTACTTGAGCTACATTATTATTAATAACTACATGATTTATTTTCCAATAAGTTTGGTTATCAGGTTCTCTATAGAAAAGATTATCAAATACTTTGTCATAAACGATTGTTACACTAGGATCAAATAGTAAATTATGCATTTTTCTAAACATATTTTCTAACTTGATATCTGATCCCCATGATGTACGCCTATTAGCATTTGTAATCTCATATTCTGCTCACTTTAATAATTTAGGTAAACCATATTCTCCATTCATATCTGCTAAAATAGTCTTTTTATTTCTACCTACTTTAGCATCAATTAGTGATACATTTTGTTGTCTAGAAAAATACGGACTTGTAAATCCAGATCCGTCCATAGAATCAACACTATCAGTCATACCAGAAATATTTTGTACAGCAGCTCCAATATCTCCAACTACAGCCATTTTAACTTTTGGAGCAACTCCATTTTTTAATCCTTGTGCAAAGGAATGATGAGTAGCTCCATAAATAACCATACGTTTTACCTGAGAAATTCATCTGCTTGCAAAACTATGTTCAAGATATCCTTCTGTTGCAGAAACCTCTTTATTCTTATTTGGGTGAGCGTAAACTCCTCCAACCATCATTTTATTATATTCATTACTTAAAAATGAATCCATAATGAAATACGAATAAAGCATAGGATTTAATTTACCATCCTTATCATGTATTGTTACATAAGGAACTGTATATGATATTGGCTCATCATTTTCATCAACAGTTTCAATAGTTCTTTTAGAAATTCAGTTACTTCATTTTCTAGCAGAAAATGCCTTATATACATTTTTGTCAGAAGATATACTCTCTCAAGCTTTTGAACTATCTTCAAGAAATCTGTTTAATTGATAATTAATAAACTCATTAAATTGATTTCTTTCACTAAAGATATTATAAAGATTTTCAAGGGTTTCATTAAAGACATTTTTCTTAGTATATGGATCTTTAGATATATGAATTTCTTCAATAAATTCTAATCCATTGTCTCTAAATTTTTGCTTAATATCTGCAAGTTTTGTTTTTGCAATATATTCTTTTAGATCACTTATAGTCTTAAATTCTTTACCTATCGCTTGAGTATAGTCGTTTAAGATTTTATTAATTAAGTTCGTATACTGACTTTGATTTGTTTTAAATCAAATATTCATAATAGGTTCTAAATCAGATATATTCTTGCTAGAATAATATTTCTCTAAAACCTCCTTAAAGTTAATTGAACCTAGATCTTTAAAATCTCAATTTTGACTTAAATCGAATTGCATTACAAAATGTTTATTTTTATCTGAATAAACTGTTGATTGCAATCCAATTACTCCGTTTACCTTTCCACCCTGCTCAGAAACAGATTTACTTGAAGTTAATCCTTCAAAGAAATCATATACTATTGCAAGGTGCATTACTTCATCTTCAGTAAGATTACTCGATTGTTTAGTATAATCTCCAATAGTTACTTCTGCTCGAATCTTTGGATTTTTAATACGTTGAATATTATTAAATACAGCATTATCACTCATTACTGTATCAGATCCTCATCCAAGTTCATCATGTAAATATTGACTCATTTTCTTATGAGAATACGCTAAACAAACCATTTGATATAATGGTAAATTATTACCTTCCGCATTCTTAATAACATTAATTGTATCAGAACCATTAGTAACACTTAAGACTTTTGCCAAATCATTTGCTTGTCCAAAGAAACCATTTTTGCCTATATCAATAATTTGACCTGAGTTGGCACTATATAAAATACTACCTAATATTGGAGTTAATAATGTAATTTTATTTACATTTTTTTCTCTTGGGAACACTTGTTCTGCAACTTGACTAAAATCAGCTGCTACTAAAAATGAAGCAAAATCCATAAGTAAATCGTCCATTAAAGTATCAGATATTATTCCTGCAGAATTAATTTCTCCAGTATCAGGATTATATTTTAAATTTAAAGTATTACTGCCTTCTGTAATACTAATATTAGTTCCAATAATATTAATATCATATTTTCCTAACTTATTTTGGAAGTTAGTTTTATTATCAATTCAGTAAGTACTTGCAGCTTTAATAATATCTGTAAGAAAATATCTCTGTATTTGTACAGGTCTATCAGTTAAATTCTTACCAGTTAATTCTCCAGTTAAGTTGTCTTTACCATAACTAATATAACTTGACAATACTGTCTTATTCATTAGATGTGTATACATTTGTTTAATTGGAGTAGCCATTTTATCTGAATAGATAAACTTAGCAATACCTCTTAACTTATTTTGTAAGTAAGTTGTATGTTCTGGTGCTACAGACTTAGTTGCTAGTGCATTTAAATATTTTCCAATAATTTTACTCATATCCATATTGCCCTCTTTAGCTATTTCGTCAACTATTTCAGGGTCAACACTTTCTTCCATGAATAACTTTACTTTACCCATAGCTGAATTAAACCCAGATAAAGTAATAGCTGTATTTTCTATAATAACACCATCTTCATTAACTTCAGGAAAATATGAAAGTAAAATTTTTGCGAGGTCACTGACGGATTCTTCAGCTCCCATAAATTCATTATTACTAAAACCAGTATAGTGTGTAACATTCGGACCATCATAATTATAACGTCCTACAGCATAAGTTGAACTATTTTTATATTCTGGTTTAATAGAAATAAATGGAGTATATAATCTCAATATATCATCAAAAGTTTTTAATGTTACATATGCATTATATGCATTAAAATATTTTTGATCTTGAGTAAGTCCTGCATTTTTAATGTAGGCTTCATATTCTTTTATAGTATCTTCAAATACATTAATAATAGATTTAGGTTCTGAGTCAATGCTAATAGGAGTTAGAGGTTTTCCCATGAACTCACTAATAATAGATAAAAGTTCTTGTTTATATTTAAAAATTCCAGTATTTAAATTGGAATAACTTCCTAAAGTAGCATTTGCATCTATAAAAGAATCAGAATTAATATCAAATACAGACATAGAAATAATCTTTTTTGCTGTATCGTCAATCATTTTATTATATTGTCTTGAATTATCAATATAATATTGTTGAGGTGAAGATCCTTCGGGAGGAAGTTCAATACCTAATCTACTACTAATCTTTTTAGGTTCAGATACAGGTGTTGGAGCGGAGTCTGTATAGACTCCACTCACAAACATATTAAACACCTCATCTGGATTTGTAAAATGCTCATTTATGAACACTTTAAACGCATTTAAATCTGGTGAATCACCTCTAAGTAAGTTCTTCAGTAATGGATAATATGCTGAAGAATATCCACATTTAACACTCATTATTTTCTAATTTTGCTATTAAGTATTTCTGTACATTTTCTCTTAACTCATTGAGAGTTTCATTTGTACTAACTTCGTTATAATATGTACTTGCTATAGTTTCAGTTACTTCTGTATTTTGCATTAGAGCTTTAAGGTACATTAAAATATTAGGACTTGATTTATATAGATCCTTTGCAGAATTTAAATAATCTCTAAGTTCTACATATTCATTCATTGTATTAAACTCTCTAATTGAGTAAACTCCATCTTTATTTTCAAGTACAAAATTCTTTGAATTATTGTTCAAAGATACTAAAAATGGTACAAATTTCAAATTATCTCTAGAGATAATTGTAACATCATCTGGATTCTCTCCATAAGCTTGTTTAAATAAATTTTTAAGCATAGGAGTAAGATCATCCTTTATTTCCTTCATTACAATTTCAGGATTACTAGAGTCTCCAACAATTTGAATTATTGTATAATTTGGAGTAGTAACTTTATTTAATATTTCATTATTAACATCATTAACTGTTGATTCTAATAAGTCTATATTTGTAATTTGTTTGTTTACTCCAAACTGTTTAAACGCCTCATTAATTTTATTAATCTTTTGACGTTGTAAATCCTCTTGAATAGCTCTTTCAGGATTAACTTGAATCTTGTCATAATCTATAATAAAATCGTTTCCTATTAAATTAGAAGCATTTGTAGAATATAGTTTATTTGCAGTATCAACTTCATAGTAGAATTGAGATCCTGGAACTACTTTAACTGCATCATCAAATACATAAATACCTTGCTTAAAGTTTGGATTGTTTTCAATATGTTCTTGAAGTTTTTCAGTTTTTCCAACAAAGTCTGCAAAGATATTATATATCATAAATGATGGATCATTAAATTCAAATTTACCAACTCTACTAATATATCCTGTTTGCATTAACATTTGATTAGGATCAAAAGATCCAAATTCAGTGTTTAATAAAGAATCAAAATCAGAATAAGTTTTTCCATTAACAACATATTGACCATTCTCCATAGTTACTATTCTCTCAGTAACATTTCCTCTATCAGCTTGAGCTACTTTATCTTCATAAGTAACTCTAATTGCATTAGTATATCCTGATTGTGTATTTAGTAATGCTCCTAATCTAAATAATATAGTACTCTTATAAGGAGAAAAATATGCAAGTGAAATTAATTGTCCAGCTCTTTCTCTATTAAGATTATTTCTAACTTTAACATTTTTGTCTCCTGCTTTTCTTTGTGCATTAAATAAATTAACATTATTAATTGCAGTATGAATTATATTATCTAAAGAAGCAACACTATTTATTCCTATTAATCGAATTCTAGGATCATTTTGAACAGTATTTAAAATAGTTCCATCTTCTGCTACTTGTGCTTTTAAGTGAGCTTCAAATTCCTTTTGACTGACTAATGGATCAGCAGAGAATAACATAAATGTATTTCCTCTATTCTGATACATAAACGCATAGTTTCTTGAATCTGCTTCAAATGTATTTCCTACTCATTTAATATGATCTTGCCAGTCTGACTTACGTACTACTAAAGATACTAATTTTCCATAAGAAGAGAATAAACCTCCTTTATTTAAAGTACTTGTATTAAAATTAGATACATCAACAGTTGTTAATTCTCCTTCTCTTGTAAACTTAGCATAACTTCCAATTGTAAAATCTCCTGTATATATTCCAAATCTTGGAGTTGTAAACAATAGAGGAATTTGTGCTGTTTTATCTTTTATCTGAATTTTTGCTACTAATAATCCTCTTCGCCCATTATCATATGGAACTACTTCAAAAATAGGTTTAGTTTTTAGTGCAGTTTCTAGTTCACTAAAAGCACGACCCATAGCTCTATCTTTATTTAAAGCTTGTCCTAATCGTACAATTTCTCTTGGATTTTTATAATATCCATATTTAAAATAAGCAGCAATTAAATTTAAAGCTCTAATATATTTAGGAGCTGCAAGTTTACCTTTTATTCCTAATATATTAAATAAAGAAGATTCTGTAGCTTGATCATAATTTCATAAATTATTTAAATAGAAATCTGCAATATCATTCCATTTAGAAATATTTAAAGGATTATCTGTTATTCCTATATTCTGAGGAACTTCTTCAAGTATATCTACAGGAGGAGTAACAGATTGTTCAACATTAGGAGCATGTACTGGATTTTGATCTGTAACAGGAGGTTGTTCTCCAGTATTACTATTGAATGTTTGTTTGCTTTGTGCTTCAGCTACAGTATTTTTAGTCTCTGGTTCTACAGAAGCTTGTCTAACTGGTTCCTTAGGAGATTCACTAACTATTTCTGCTTCTGGTGTAGGTTCTACTCTTGGCTTAATATTTTGTTCTGAAGTTGGTATAACAGGTTCAGCTACAATTGGATTTGGATTTACTTCTTCATAATCAATAGATTCAGGACTATTCTCTAATAACTTAGTTCTTCAGTCTTTGAAATCACTAATTTGTTCAGGAGATACTTCAATACTTCCTGCACTAGTCATATCATTAATTGTGTTTAACTTTAAGTCTAGACTAATTCCATTATCTACAATAATTGTACCTTTTGTAGAACGTTGAGTTAGTGTATATAAATCCTTAAGAGTTAAATAATGTTTTCCACTTGTATCTTTCCAACTCTTGTCTATGATTGCAAATTCAAATTCATCACCTTGAACGCTATCTAATCCTACCACTTTAACATTATTAATAGCGGTATATTTAGCAGGATTATCAGTTATAATTGCAATATCACTAGATAATTTAGATAACTTTTCTACTATTTTAGGTACTTCATCTGAACTATTAATAAATTTCTCTCCACCAAACGTTTCAGTAGTTTCAAAATATTTAAGTTTAATACTATTTTCAGATAATATCTGTTTTGTTAGTAAATCAATCTCACTTTCAAGCATACTTGGATTATCATAGTATTTATCTCAAGTTTGATCTAATATGCTATTTAAAATAGTATAGTTATCATATTTTGCAATATTATTTGGACGTAATGGAGCAGTTAAATTTGGAGTACGTGTAAAATAAGTATCTTCAATTCCTAAATTTCTCCTTGCATTTTCATAGAAAATATAAGCTGAATTTTGTTTATAATCTCCTAATCCAACAATTAAAATATTATTTTTATTTGCTCATCTTGTAATTAATTCAAGATCGATTTTAGAAAACTGACTAATTTCATCAATAAATATGATTCTATTCTCAGTTTCTGCAAACATTGTAGCTGGATTTAATTTTAAATCCTTAAGAGTATATGTAGGTATTTCATCACTTCCAACAATTTTATTAATATCTGATTCAGAAATTTGTTTTCCCAGAATCTGTTCAATTAATTCTGCTTTCGTATATGATAAACCGTCATGCTCAATTGCTGCAGATAATCGATCTGTTTGTTTTCTTGTTGGAGCTACAGTTACAATTTTATATGCAGGCATCATTTTACGTAGCACATAAGCTACACCTTGTGTTTTACCTGTACCTGCTCCTCCAAATGTTGCAATAAAGTTTAATAACTGACTTTTATTCTGTATATAGCTATCATCTGATGTAGCTTTTGCTTTTGCAGATAAATATTTAACAAATTCATTAAATAAATCTTTTCTTTCAGATGTTGCGTGTATTAATCTAATTGCATATTCTTGAGAAAAAATTGGAGCTTTATTAAATGATTCATCAGTAATAACAGTTTTTAAGTTGTTATAGAAATTTGCAGAAGGATATGCAATTAAAGACAATAAATAAACTGCCTGATCATAATCAGTAATCGCTTCAGTATCTCTAGCAAGCTTAGTAGGTCTTGCTGTAATTAAAGAAGTTGGTTCGAATAGTGAAGTGATGCGGTCAACTATTTCGCTATTAGATAATTTTTGATCATCTATAAGTTGATAGATTTTAGTTTCTAATCTAATAGAAGCCTCTTCAAATTCTTTAAAATTACTCTCCTTAATTTCTCCTGATGGAAAATCTGATTCAGCAATTAATTGGTTAAGATCTAAGTTAAATAGTGATGCAAACTTATCTTTGATTACAGAATTTTCATTATTAAGCAACAGATTTGTAAATCTCTGTCTCATATTAATAGCGATATCCTTCTGTTCTCTAATTTTTTGTGCATTATTATTTTCTGCAATATTTATTAATGTATCAAGTCTAACTTTAATTGCTTTAAGATCTGAAGACATATTAACTGCAGTTTCTGTATCAATTTCTGCAAGCAGATCTTTAGCTAATTTTTTCTTGAACTTATTAATTTGAGTATTATATCCTCCATCTATAGAAGCAATAACAAGAGAATTTAAAATATCAATAAATCTACTGGTTTCTTTAAGTCTAGTTAAAGCATCCTTATTATTAATAATATAATCCTCTAATGAATCACTATTAAGGTAACTATTATACTCTTTTACAATCAAATTAACAATATTTTGACTAATTCCATTAGTAGATACTGCAAATTTTTCTAATAACTCATATGCAGGAGATACCTTAATTTCAGATTTAAGATCTGAAACCTCATTAATAAAATCAATAAACGTTCTTCCAGATATTCTCGGAATAATTCCAGCTAATATTTCATCTGCACTTTGTCCTAAAAAGTCTGATAAATTTACTAATCCATCACTTTGTAAAAGATTTTGATATGCAGTTTTAATTTGATTTATATCTCCTTTTGATACAATATCTTGAAAAACAGCTAAGTCATTTGCAATTCCAAGAGTCATTGACTCATATCCTACACTATCACCTTCTGTTCTTTCTATATATGTATTAATAGCTTTTTCTCAATTAGCTGCAGCAATTCCTTCAGTAAATCCATTTACATAAAAATAACTCTTCATTAATGCAACAAGGTCTACATCTGTTACATCAGTATATAAAGAATTGGTCTTTAAATAGTTTAAGAAGTCAATATAGCTATTTGCATATGTATTTAAGGCAGCTTCATTATCAGCTATAAATGTATCTGGTCTAGCTAATACTTTTCTACCTTCTTCACTCAGCTCCTGAGTTAATCCAAATTCATGTCTTTTAACTAAGAAATCTTTGTAGTTTTCAGTTAATTGTAATTTAGTTTGAAGTTCAGATACTTCTTCATTAATTTCAACTCCTTCGGGAAGTTTAGAAATAGCTTCATCTATTTGTGCCTTTAGATTAGCAATTTCTTTATCAATGTTTTTAATACGATTAGTTTGAATAGTTTCACCTGGAGCATAAGCTTTACTTAAGTCTACAGTTTTTTGAGATACAGCTACTAAATCTTGGGCAATAGATTCATTTAGACTATTAAATAAATCATACGCAGCAAACACCTTTGTTTTCTCAGTTGATTTAGAATATTTTTCATATTCTTCTTTAATCACAACTTTTTCATCAGATGTTAATTGATCGAAGTCTTTCTGATATCGAACTTTGGTAAAATTATGAATACCTAAGTCATCAACAAAAGCAGTTGCTAATGCAGGAGTAGCTGCAAATCTTGCTTGCCCAAAATAATAGTCATTAAGTTCTCCAGAGACTATTTTATCACGTCTTGCTCTTAAATCATCAAGTTTTGCTTTTAGTCTTTGAAATTCTACATCATTTTGAGCTGCTGCTATTTTGTTATCCACATCTTTAGGAGTTTTAGGCTCAAGTTCAGTAGGAGTAATCTTAGATTCTAAAGCTACTTTAGTTTTTAAGATATCTTCTGTAAGATCATTCCAATCAGAGAATATTTTACTATAAACTCCAGTTTCAATTAACTGATTTTTAAGGCTTTCTCTCTGAATATTCTTAGCTAAATTTTCAGTTACATTAATACCAGTCATAGCTGATAATGCTTGTAACTCTTCATCAGAAATGTTTAGTCCCTCTTCATTGATAATACTATCAATCCTATCGATGTAACTATTAATTTGGTTATAAATAATATCGTTCTGAGATTCTCCTTCTTTTGCAGATTCGTAATTAATTTTATATCCGTCAGGATCTTTAATAAGTTCAAACGATTTACCTGAAAGATTTCTACTTCCAAGAGCTCCTTTATCACGTAATCTTGTTAATTCTCTTTTTAAATCAGAGGTTTTGCCATTTCTTATTAAGTATATAATTTCTTGTAAAGAATCATTAGGTTTTTGAATTGCCTCATCATTTATAGAATTAATTCTTGAATCTCATTTTTCATGTAAACTAAATACAGCACCACCAATAGCACCTCCCATAAATGCAGAAGTATAACGTGCAAACGCTTCTTCTGTACTTATACCAAAATCGAGTTGTTTATCCTCATCAATAATACCCAGTGCGTTTAAAGCTGAATAAAATCCTTTTATTATGTCGGATGAAACCTCTTCCATTACTTCTTCAGAACCTTCATTGAAACTATCATATAAAATATTTCCAGGTTTCATTTTGGATATTCGCTGCTGAATTTGGTTTTTAGTTTTCATTACCCAATTTGCAGCAGCTTTGGGAGAAACAACTCCTTTGTTGATGTTTTCATTAGTTACTTTTTCAGCAACGTCTTTAATAACTCCTTTTATAGATGTACGGTCGAGATATGTACCTTTAAACCAAAAATCTTTAAAATAGTCATTATTCATTAATCCAAACATTGCTCCCATTACAGATAGCATTCCTAATCCTGCAACTCTATCAGATGCTCCAGCTTGCTTAAACGCATCATAGGCATCTGTAGAAGAGGTTCCTGCTATATAAGCTAAAGATAAAGCTCTACCTCATTTAATTGTATTTTCACTAACATTTTCTTTACCTACTATTCACTTCGGTATTTGCCCAATTACTCTTTGTTGAAATAATTGTCTTGAGCTATCTTCAACTAATTTTCCAATATTTTCTACGTTTCAGAAACTATTTCTTCCATAATCAGAAACACTTCCATCAAATCTAGAAAACCAAGCTTGAATATCGGTAGCAGTTTGTGCTGATTTAGAGTTAGTTAAATCTCCCTTAGCAATACCTTCGATACTTCTAAATAATACTGGGAATAATTTTCCTATTTCAACAGCAGCTGTCATACCACCATATACTTGTCCAACATATGGAATAAGCATTGGACCTACTTTAAATAAAACCTTTGCTAAGGTACCTCCAACACTTTTATCTAATCCATCTGAATCAAAGAAATCATATTTATTCCATTTACTTCCATCAACAGTTAATGTATCAGAGATATGTAAAATATCTTTCCCTGTAAGTGGTCTATTTCCTAATGTTTCATAAAATGGATCTCCCTCACTATTAAATTTTAAATCTCCTGCTTTATGTGAAACAGTTCTTCCATTTACTTCATGAGTTCCATCTTCATCTCATTGAGCTAATACAAGTGTAGGACGAGCTATAGCACCTAGTCCACCTCATTCATTAGGTGTTCAATCCTCAAACTTACCAGTATCATAATTAAATATCTTATTGGTTTGAGCTACTTCACGTATAGACATAGTTGGACCAGAAGTTTCATATAGATTAACTATACCTCGACTTCTTCTTTCAGGATTAGAGAATTTAACTAATCTTGAACTAACATCCAGTACATCACCGCCGAGAGGTGCAAAATAATCTGCAGGATCATATGTAAATGAATCCATAGCAGTACTTGCTAAATTAGCTTCATCTGCACGATTATATAAGTCTAAAACGTCTTTATAATATGTGTCGAATTTTTGATTATCAAATTCTCCTCTATCGTTTTTAAACGCCTCTTGTATTTCTGGTATACCTTTATAATATTCTCTATCTTTAACATTAGAGTTATCAGGAGTTATTCCTAAATTAACTAACTCTTGAACACTTTTGTCTGGCTGAAAAAATAGTGCCGCCAGCCAATCATTTTTCTTCTGATCCATCATACTTTAAAAATTAGCTTTTATGCTTTGTTGTTGTTTTTTCAGATTTGCCTGATTATATATATCTCTATATTCACTAGCACTTCCAATTTCATGATTAGATGCAACAGTTGCAAGTTTAGAATCATGCATAGGCATAAATATCATTCCTTTATACATTGAATTTTTATTGCCATGAAATATTTTTCCAAAGAAGCCTGGCTTAAAGTTATCAACCTTTTTGTCTGATTTCTTTACTACATCTCCTCCATAATTTACATAAGTTGAATAGATATTAAATATTCTATCTTTATCTGGTCCATCAACATGTCATAACCAAGGAGAATTACTATCAAAGTCAATAGCTTTATCACTAGCATAGCCTGATAATCCAAAAAATACCATCATATCTTCAGGTCTGAATTTCCATCTATTAGTTTCAGTATCAAACTCTAAGTCTAGATCATATTCATGTAATTTTTCTATCATTCTTTGTCTAGATACATTAGGATTATCTTCAATTCATTCCTCAAATTTTGTATATCGATCATATGCATCTAAGTCAGGCTTATAAACTCCCATTTGTTCTGCATCTCGATCTTTTGGAAGTCACATTCTACTAAGTGAACTAGAACCATCTCAAACAATTCTATTTAAATCAATATCTGATATTCTTTGATCTCCAAAGAAAATAGAATTTTTATCAATAAGATTACCAACTTGAGCTTCATCTAATACAGTTTTCATTGTATTTTGAGTTACTTGCTTTTCGTTTTTATCTAACATTGGATAATCTCTAGTTACAACCTCTAATCCTCCTTTAGCCGTTGAGGTCGATAAAATTGCAACTTTAGGATCTACTACTCTACCTGCAGCAACAGTTTCTAAATAACTTCTATTAACATCCTTATCAGTTCCTCCAGAACTTCCATTACCTGCTTTAGATGCAGTTGAATCATAATCTAAAGCTTGTGTATTTTCTACACTATGATTTGTATGTTCAACTACAGCAATTTGTAGTAATCGTTTTACATCTTCAGGATTACTTGGATTAAAACCTTCAGCAGCTGCTTGAGCTCTTAAGGCATTTTTCATATTTTGTGGAAGGGTCTTATATAAATAATTAACAGCTAAATCAAGACTTTCTTTATCATGATATCCTTGATTAGATGTACTATTTGATTCTGTAACTTTATATATTCCGTCTGGACCATTAAATCCTAATAATTGTTCAAATCCTTTTTCAATTTTATTCTGATATTTAGAAGTATATCTATCAAACTGGTTTGAGGATTTATTAGTTCCGAACGCTCCAATAGTAGCTTTTACATAATCTACTATAGATTTCATTCCAACTGTATTAGATAAATCTGTAAGGATACTATTATTATATGCTAGTTCTGGACGTTCTTCTCGAAGATGAATTAATTGAGAGTTAGTTAATGCTTGATATTTTTGTGGATTTTTATAATAAGTATCTGCAGATATAGTCTTAATACTGCCATCTTTATTATATACATATAAGCTACCTTCATTACTAATTGCAACTTCAGACCCAGATCCTTCTTTAATAATTTGTTCTGATGCAGTTTCATGTAATTCGTTATTATGTTTAATTCTATTAGCTAAAGATTGCAATCTAATTAAATCAGACATATCATATTGATTACTCTGTCCAGATACAAATAACTCACCTAAGTTTTGAGATTTTCTTAAAAAACTGTTAGCTCTATCTAAGAAGTAATCCACATCATTAGGTAATCCATTCTCTTTAAGAACATTAATAATTTCTTTTTGAATAAGTTGTTCTTCTTTATTTTCACTTGTTTTAGAGGTCTGAGTAGCAGCTTGTGTAGGCTCTGCAGCATCTCTAAAAAAGGGGGTATAACTAATACCCCCGTTTTGATATCTCTTTATCCTCATATTTATGACATCATTTTTAGAAATAACTTAATAATGTTATTATTTAGTTCTCCAACAGCCTTATTGATAGCTTTTTGCTGGTCTAGATATTGTTGCTCATCTGTTTTACGTAAATATCTACCGCCAGATTTATAACTATAAGGTATAAATCTTTGAATAGGAATTTGCTCAGGATTAGTATAATTAATTAAATATGGTTTTGTATCTAATTTGTTTCCTCCAAGCCAAAATCTTCTTTGAGATTGCTGATAAGGATTAACTAAAGCCTCAATTCCATATTTACTTCTATTAGTAGCAATATCTCCAGAATATTTGTAATTTAAATAATCATCGATTTTCCAACCACTATATTCTGGATTTTTACCCTCATTCTGTTGCCAATTATAGAACTCTTTAATTTTACTATTTCTAAAATTAGTAAGCCAATTACTGAAATCTCCAGCAGCCTTTTGTTGTGCTAATTGAGCTTGTAAAGCTTGTTTTTCATTTAGATCCTTGGCATAGTCTCCTCTTAACTGATAAATAAGATTCTTAACATTTTGAGTTTGTTGCGTAATCTTATTAGCATCAGCCATATCTAACTGAGCTAAACCTTGTGCTCAACGGTTTCTATTCTCATTAGTTATCTGAGTTCTAATATTAGCGTATTGTTGTTTTTGAGCAAGTAACTTATCATTATATTGATCTATCATTTGAGAAAATTTAGCATCTCTTTCTCCTTCTAATTGATCAACATTCATATCTCTCATAAGTCTTTCTGCTAATACTTTATTTGGATCACTAGTCGATGTCTTATATTGACGCATACTTTTAATGCGATCATTATACATTCTATGCAACCCATTATCACTAAATCTAGAGTAAAACTCAGTAGGCATTTGTTGTTGAGAACCTATCATTCCTTTACGAATAGCATCTTTCATTTTTTGGGTAGTACGATTGATACCTATTGTAGAAGTAATAAAGTCTCCTATTCCCATTACCATATCAGGATTAATATTAAATCCTTTTCCTTTGCCATGTCCAAAAGCTGTATAATCAGAGTTATCTGTATTATATGAGGATCTGTTTAAATTAGACAAAGTTCTACTAGTAGAATCATTAAGTAATTCTTCTTTTGAATCTAACCTTCCTTTAAACCCAAGATTATTATTAATTTGAGCCATTTTAGCATCATTTAAAATTGAATCATACTGTTTCTTCACTACAGTATTTTGAGGTGATTGAACAGCTTTATTTGAGCTTACAGAAGCACGTTTAATAGGAGTTCCAACAACAGCACCTGGATCTACTTGTACATTAATCGGATTATTATTTTTATCTAGCATATAATCAGCTACGCTAGTTCAATTTTGATCTATCGGAGTACTAAATGTAGGATATTTAGTACCAGGTTGTGCTTTTATAATTTTACCACCTTTTTTATAAAATACTGGATTATTCTCTGGTTTATAATACCAAAGATGTTGCGGTTGATTACTAAATATTCCTAAGTTAGGAGCTAAGTTAGAATAGATTGGCATTGTAATAGGTCTCCGTTTTAAAGCTGTAACAGATGTAAACATTTCAGGTCCTCCAAAAAATCTTTGAACTTGAGAAGTTTGCTTATCTGCATAATTCTTAAAATAAGGATTACTTCTATTAGTTTTTGCATCTCTAGTAGCAGCAGTCTTATTCCAATTTCACCAACCCATATCATCTGGATTTCTATAAGTACTAGGAAGTTCATCATATTTAAATTGTCCTGTATTAAGTCCTTTACCTATTGAAGACTTCCAAGGTTTTCTCCAATTGAAATTTACATTAGAAGAACGTTTAATACCATACTCAGAAAGTAAGTCAGTAACATTATCTGTTTTAGCTTTACCTAACTTTCCAATAATTATTTCTTCTAACTTTTCAGTTTTTTGATTTTTTGGAAGTGAATTGACCGACTCAATCTCAGAACGACCTAATTTAATAGTGGGAAGATTTTTATTATTAATTGGTTTTAAGGTAACCATATCAGAGTTTCCTCCTTTTAATTTTGCACTTCCTGTGTTACGTTTTAAATTAGCAAAACCTCTAACTCCATTTAATACAGTACGAACATCTTTAATAGTTCATTTACCATCTTGAATATTTTCTCATGCAGTTGCTAATCCAGATGCAGCACTTCCAAAACTAACTCCTCTAGTTGCTCACTTAACAGCATTTGCGACAGCCTTAGATTTCTTTAAAGCTTTAGCTATTTTTGCTGCCTTAGCTCCTGAGCCAATCCCAGGAAGTAAAGTAGCTGCATCTAATCCTAGATTAAGTGCTAAATTACTAACATCGCCTCAATCTAATCCATCTCTAGCAATATCTGCTCCAAAACCAGTTAATGAACCTACTGCACCAACTCCAGCTCCAGCAACATTGCCAAATCCTGGTACAAAAGTAGCACCTAAAGAAGCAGCATCTGCAACTAAAGCTGCAATTTCAGCTTTGTCAGCAGCAGTTAATTGTGTACCATCTCCAATAGTTTTTTCTTCTCCAGCAGCGCGAAGTTTTTTATCTGATTGTTGAATTGCTTGTTTACTAGCTTTTGCACTATTAACTCTATTTGCAGCAACTCCTCCAATTTGATATTTAATAACTCCTCCGTTTTTATTACTTGGAACTCTATAAGCTAAACCTAATTGTTCTAAGCCTTCAGGAGTAGTAATACTTCTTAGAGCAGAATTACCTCCTGTTCCTGAATATTGTTGTTGATACTTACCAAGCGTTTGAGTTTTAATTAAATCCTGAAATAATTGATATAAATCAGGATATTTTTGTCCAATAATTGGATTAAACTTAGCATGACGAGTACTAATTGTAGCTATATATGGATTTCTAATAATATCACTAATATATCCCTTAACTTCTGGATCTCTTAAGATTTCAGGATGTTGCTCAATATATTGTCCTAAACGAGAATCAATATTCCAATAATAATTTCTCATACTATCTTCAGATCCAGGTAAACGACTATTTAATGTATAGTTATCATTTCCTGGGTTTTCGTCATGAAAATAGTATAATTGAGTTTGAGGATTATAATACAATGTAGCTCTTGTTTGAGGATTTGAAGCATCTCCAGTACTTGCTACTTCTTTATATCCTCCAGTATTTCCTATAGTATAGTAACTATTAAAAGCAGTTGTAGGATTATTTTCATAGTAAGAATTAACTATATTTGGATCTAATTGCTCTTGTAAAGTATTATTATAATTAATTCTTTGTTTAGTTAAAGGATCAATATATACTCTTTCTGCTAAAGTTCTTAAAGGGTGTCCATAGGGATCAAACTGAGAAGAATCTTCAGGATTGTAATTAGGAAAATAATCATAAACTAAAGGATCACCTGCTTGTCTAACATAGTTACCAGTTAGATCTGCAGCATATCGATTTGGTTGAAAATACGGGGACCACATTGGATTACCTTCTGAATCAACAGAAGTACTAAACCATGGAGATCTAGAACGATTTTCATCCCAATATTGTTTAATAATTGAAGAATTACCAGCAGTTCTCTTATTATCTGCTACAAAATCTAAATACTTTTGAATTTTAGATAAACTATCTTGGTCATCACCCCTATATACTTTTCCATTAATAACAAATAAACCAGAGTCATCTGGAATATAATCCGCATAACTTCCATATTTTCTTTTAAATTCATTATTAAGTCATGCATCTCCAGTTCCAATATATGATAATAATTCTGGATTATTTATAGTTACATTCCCATTTGAATCAACGTTAAATAGGTTATGGTACTTATCATAATCTCATCCTGCTTTACTTCAGTTTTCTTTTGTTTTCTTAAGTTCTTCTTGTGCAGGATCTACTTCTTTTTGAGCTTGAACAGGTTTACTTCCTCCTAAAAAGATACCAATATCATCTAATGCCATAGCATCTTCATCCGTCCAATTTCCTTGTTCAAGCCTAGATATAATATCTTCTATGCCTTGCTCACCATATTTATTGTAAAAGTCTATATAAGCTTGCTTATCTAAATCATTATAGCCTTTAAATTGATCATTATCACCATAACCCGCAATATCTTTTAGACTACGAAGTCTTCTAGTTGCTTTTAGATTATTAGCTCCATTTATATAAACTCTATTTCCATTTACTAATTCAAAATCTCCAGTATCTTTATTACGCTTATATTCCATAGTAATATCACTAGACCAATCTCTAATATTAATTGGATCTAATGCTTCTACTGGCTTTTTATATTGAAAATCCTTTAAAGCATGAACTGCATTTCTTGCAGTATTTTCTTTTCCCCTTCATAGATTTCCAAAACTTCTGCCAAGTCTACTTCGACGTTTACCTAAACGTTCTGCTTGATTATTAGTAACATCAAACTGTACTCCTTCTAATCTATCGGCACTAGAATCATATGATAAATTAGCACCTGATCTTAGAGCATCAGTTATTTTACTAAATTGATATGCAGTATCTTGATCTAATGTTTTTCCATAAGAAGACATCTGATTTAGAAAATCATCATCAACCTGATATTGATTACCATCTATAGTAAAAGTGCCGTATTTTTGAGTAGGAGTAGAACCGCCTTGTTGATATTTAATTACTTGTGCCATTTTATCACACTTACTTTATATATAAAAAGGGAGATTGATCATGTCAAATCTCCCTTTTATCTAATGATCATTAAATTACTTTTTGCCGAAAAACTTATTTTTCATTTCTCCGCCATTTTCTTTTTTAGCGCATTTCTTACGACCTACCATTTTTCCACCCTTTTTGAAAACTGGTTCTCCTTCAGGAGCTTGACCTACAGGACCTTGTGGTCCTTCGCTCATAGCTTGCTGTAAAAGAGCTAAGAAACCTTCGCAGACTTGAGCCATTGCTTGACAGTCTTGCGTCTGTAATGCTTGAGCTGCCATCTCTGCTAACATTTGTAGTGGATCTTGTCCACCTTGTGGACCAGCAGGTTCTGCAGGAGCAGGAGCGGGACCGCCTTCTTGATACTTTTTAACTTTCATAATTTAAATTATTTTAATTTTTATAGATATCTCATAACTCTATGATTGTCATATATTCATTTAATGCCCAAAGATAATACTTTAGTTATTAATATCCAAATAAAATTACTAAAATTTTCATTTACACTAAATTTTTATGAAAACACTTGCCACATTAGCAATAATATATTATCTTTGTCCTACAACCCAAGAGTATAAAATTAGTCTATTTCATTCTCTTTGGAGATGCTAGATTAAACATGAGGCAATATAGGGTTATAAAAGATAGTTAATATCTTTTAAGGAGAGTAAGAAATTACTCTCCTTTTTCATTTTATCTATTTTGGCGATTCAACGTATTCTGGATCACGATTATCTTGTTTTTCTAGTATTTTAAACATGTATTTACCTAATTTTTTGTAGGCATTTTCAGTTTTTTCTCTGTTGGCTTTTTTAGCTTTCTTTATTAATTGCTTAGTTTCCAGGCGACTAATAATGCGTTCACCTCCTACAAGATCCATTTGAGGTTTGCCATCAGATCCAAGAATGTACATTTTATCTACTTCTTCTTCGCTAATATCATCTTCATCATCCTCAAAATCTAACTCATCTCCTATTTGAATACCAGAATTAGCATTAACTTCAAGTACATATTTTGTTCTATCATCCTCTTCATCAGGAGTAGAAATAATTAAATCAGAACTATGAGCTTTACCTAATACAACATTATAAACTTCATCATCTTGATCTATGAAAACTAAATCAATATCGAATTCCATTTCCTCTGTATTAAATACAACCTGACCCTGATCTTCAGGCATAACAAATAGCATACCTTCATCATCATCCATAGATTCTACATTAGAGAGACCTTGAGTTCTTTCCTCTTCTGTTTCTGCAACTAAGACTTTATATTTCTTATCTGCTATTTCAATTATTATCTCTTTCATTATTTTGCTGCTTTGTTAAAAATTTCAATAATATCTAAATTTGGTTGCATACCTCCAAATAAATTTTCTTTGCTACGATTTGAAGTTAATCGATCTAAAAGAATATTAGTTGCTTCTTTAGCTCTTTCTTCTAATTTAGGATATAGTGCTTTTTGCTCAAATTTAGGAAGGCTGCTAAATTTTTCGAATCCATGAGATAATGTTGGAGAACTACTTCAATGCCGTTCATGTACATTTGGATCAATTCTAAATTGTATATCTGGACTTAATTTGAATAAGTTATTTCTTGATTTTAACACAAAGTTAGGATCATAATATATATTACTAGAATTTTTAGTTAACTCTTGCAATTCAGCAATATTAGAAGTATCATCAATAATCTGAGGATTTATATGAGTTTTAATTTTATTTCCTCTAAGTCTTTGTATTCTTTCTAATCATTTATACCCGTTCTTAGTAGGTAATACTGCCTCCTTACTGATTATATTATCTCATTCTAATGCAGGATTTTTTGAATTATTTATAGAAATTAATTTTGCCTGTAACCCATTTTTTAAGCTATTTTCATAAATATTAGAATCTGTAGTAATAACTTTAGCTGTTCTTGGTAATTTAAATTTACCATCTAAAGATAGAAAAAACGTATCCATTGGTTCTATTGAACTAGGATATATATTAGCTTTTTCTGCATCTTTAAATGGCAAGATAACTGTAGTAGTATTATCAGTTCAGTCTCCTCATGAATGCGGTCTAACACTGACTCCTGTTGTAAAGTGTGTTGTATTAGGTATACTAGAAGTTGTAGGTAAATTTGGCCCATCATTAAAATCAATATAATTTGTTCTATGTATCAAGCTCATGTTTCTTGCATTATTTATTGCTTTAGCTGTATTAATAGATCTTCTCACTAAATTAATTCCACCTCCAATATCTAACATATCTCCGATTCCTGATAAAATCGCTTTTCTATAATTTCCCGCCTTAGCTTCTCTATAAGTTTTCTGCACACCGTTATTACTAATTGAGTTTCTAACCCCATCAGCAGTTAATCCAACATCAACTCCTGTTCGAATTCATTTAGGTAATTGACTATATAATCAAGATGCACCTTTTCCTGCTGCTGAAATAGATGGAGCAGCTAAAGCACCTGCTCCTATCACTGCAGGAATATACATAGCCTTATTTAATCCTTCATATCCTCGTCTCTGCCTAGCCGCATCCTCTCCTATCTTTCCTAACAACTCTCTAGCTTCTTCATTTCCACTATTTGCAGAAGATGTTAATGTAGAAATGTGTTCTCTATATTTACTAGGATTAGTTTCTTTTAAATCGTTAATTCTTGTCTCTAAAGATGTAGTTGGCTTTGGAGGAGTATACAGCTCTGGATTTTTATTGATATTATCCAGAGCTGTAACAACTTGTGATCTTATATCTAATGGCATATTACTCTATACTTTTAATTAGTCCACTTCTATCATCTGTATTCTTTAATAGTTCATGACAAACTAATTTTCCAGCTTCAATTGCAATTTCATTAGATGAATCTTCTTGATATGCTTTATATAAAGCTTCAAGTTTATCGGTAAACTCTTTTCTAAGTGTCCATTCCTCCTTTTCAATTTCTGCTGTCTGAACAATTCCTCCTTCAGATTGTGCTACTACAGGAATTCCTTTTTTAGTAATTTGATCTTTTAATTCTGGATTTACATTTTCTAAATGATGTTTATGTGCATGTAAATTTCCTTCAGGAATTAAATTCATCTTACCTCCAAGTTGGAATTTTTGTGTTTCTGTAGATTGTGTTGGTCGTTTCTGCAGGAATGCTCTAGCTTCGTCTAATTCAGGAAATTTCATTCCATTTTTAGCCAAAGAATACATATTATCTAATCCACTATAAGTATTAAAGTTTTTACTAGCAAGAGATTGACCTATTTGATTATTTAGTCGCTTTTTACCAGTATCTGTAATATCTAAAGTAGTATTTTGCATCCTTTTAGCTCTAGCTATAGCATTTTGACCTTTTCGATGAAATCCAAAGTCAAATAATCCAGCTTTTTTATTACTATATTTATCAATACTATTACTAATAAATTTCTTTGAACCACTATATTCGTTACTAATATCAGATGTATTATCTACTAACTTATCAATACGCTTTCCTCCAATACCATTAATTAAATTTAATGCAGCTCCAGCAGCCATTCCAATAGGGCCAAGCATACTTAGACCATCACTTACCATTCCTTGTATTTGAGAACCAGTACCTTCAACACGATCTTTAGTTCCTCCAATAAGATTTCCTATAGTCTTAGCTCCAGTATTAATCATTCCACCCATAGGATTAAATTGACTTACTACATTGTGTCCTATGTCTTTAACTCCAGACATTACTTGAGCAGTAGATCCAGTTTTCTCATTTCCCACAAGGGCTGTATTAAGATTTCCAATTAACTGGTCTCCCATTTGAAAGGCTCCTCCAAATTTGCCATTTAGATTATTTACTATCTTAGCTCCACCAAATGTATTATTTTGTCAATTATTAACACTATTAACAGTATTCTGAGAAAATATACCTTTTGCATTTGAAAAAGGATTTTTATTAGTTAAATCAAATCCTGAGCTTTTAAAGTTTCCAATATCAGATTTGATCTTATTCGTAGAAGTATTCATAAATGTATTATAATCTCCTAATCTAAGACCAAGTTGTTTCATCATATCTAGATCGATAATATTTCCAATGCTAGCTCCTGTTTCCATTTTCTTTATTCTTTTATGCATAACTTTGAGTCATTAATGTTTGTAATGCAGTAATAATAACAAGTTTATCACCTTTATATTTAACTCTAATTCTTGCATATTTATCTCGAACTTTAGTTGCCTTTAATGGAGATTCAAAATCATTAGAGTTTGTTTGTTCATAATATATTGGTTGTACTTGGAAATACCAAGAATCTTCACTATAGTATATATTACCTAATCGTCTTCCATATTCTTTTATATTTAAACAATCTGCATGTACATTTAAGTAATATTCATTTCGAATTGGATCTCATGTAACTTCTGTTTTATATCCTTTAGATTCTTTATCTAAATAGATTTCTGGGAAATTAGCATTTGTAGATTCATTTTTATTAAAAGTTTTATTTCTATAAATAGCTCTTTTACTAAATTCATATACATCTCCAGTAATTTCTATTTCAATAGAATTTGGTTCAACATTATTAGATATTATTACTAAATTGTCAAATATTTTATGAATTCCTTTTGGTTCATTAACTATAAATTCAAACTCAAAAGGTTCCTGTTTATTATATCATTTAGTAGGTAATATTTGATTTGTTTCATCACTATCAAAATAATTTATCTCATCAATAATGTTACTTCTACCGTGTACGAAAATATTATATAATAGTGCCTTATTTCAATCATCTTGATATTTCAGCATGTCGAATTCTTTTAGCGCTTCATAAGGAATAATAGCTCCAGCTGTATACGACCGTTCAATTCCAAAAACAATACAATTACTCATAAGGTTTCCACTCTCATCTTCAGAAGGATTATCTTCTGATGAAGTTACAACATATGGAGTATATTTTACTTCAATAGTATAATATAAATAGCCTCTGTCTTCTTTTCTGTATAGATCTTTAAATTCTATTGAAAACGGAGCCGCATCCTTCTGTTCAAGATAATTAGCATAGATTATTTTCTGACGATCCTCTTCTGATTCAGCATCTATAGCATTTCCAACATTTTTATTTTTAATTTCAACCCAATTCTCACTTACTTCATCCATAAGCCAGGTTTCTTCATTTGCTTTGCATTCAATAAGTGAATCAGTTTTTATTTCATCTTCATCTCAGTAATATCCTTTTATAACAACACTATTAATATTATATCCATCATATCCATCAACTGTGAAAGTAAACTTTGAGTATTCTCTATCAGAAGTAACATATTTTCCAGTTCATTCTTCTCCTACCTTTACAAGATCATCAGTTTTTCGAAGATTATTACTTATTATACTAAATATTTTACTCTTAAGCAAATCAAAACTAAAATATGTATTATTTATATTTTCTGATAATAAAGGAACTCACGAATATCTAGTAACTCACATGCTACGTACTTCATTATAACATATATTCCAAATTTTATCATCATTATAAAAAGTGAACATAACATCATTTTTATAAGCATTAAAGTGAGTTTTAACATTTCTTGTTCCTAATGCTACTGTTTTTTCAAGTTCCTTAAGATTTATTTCATCATTAAGGAATCTTTGAATCGTAAAATCAGATATAAGTTCAAGACCTCTATCAGAAAATCTCCAAATTTTCTTAGCATATGTATCAACACCATATACTGCTCTAGGAGTTCTTATAATAGAGTCTTTTCATATAGAACCATACATATCAGATATAATTGTCATTTGCTTTTGTAATACTCCAGATCCATACATATGAATATTTTGCCCAGTAGTAGTTTGAATAAGAGCTTTTTCATTTATTGGAACAATAGCTATAGCGTGCTCAAATACAGTTAATAGATTTCCTCCTCAAGGAAGAATTTTTACTATACCTCCATATTGTCTATCTAAATCTTCATATGATAATCCTTGGAATACCTTATATGAGTTCTTAAAGTTTCCATCTACCTGAATATCACTAAACATTATACGAGTATCAAACTCGTCAACTTCATAAGGTACATCTATGTGCTTATAATTTCTTTTAAATCCTAGAGTAGTACTATATCCTCTATTATATAAGTTACTTTCTGGAATTTTAGCAGAAGATTTAGTAGACATACCTTGTATAGGATAAAATCCTCTTGGATTTCCCATTAATGCAATTTCTTCTGTATTAAACTCATCAATGCTTCTAAGAGAAATATTATTATTAGATAATCCTTTAAATGTTATTCAACTTCCAATAGCTACTGCATTAATATCTCCAATATTTATATCATCCCAGTTTTCAGTATTTCTAATACCTTTAAAATTATCTTTTCAAGTATTAAAATCTACTATTGTATCATTTGTAGGAACTGTTTGAGAAGTGAAATTTCTATGTAATCTAATGGTAGTTGTATAAGTAAAGCAATCCCCACGATATAATATTGGAATGACGCTTCAATTAAATTCTATAGAATTACCTTCTTCGTCTTTATAATTAGTAGTACAATCTGTAATATCCTTGTCTTTTATCATACTAGTATCTGTAGCATATCTATCAGATACTGCAAAGTAAGGAGAATTATCATCGATTCCTATTTGAAAATATTCCTTATTAAATGTTTCGGAGTAATTTTTTATATAAACATTATATAATGATGATTTACTAAGTAAAGTATTACATCCTACAAAATCAGTAAATACTCCTCTAACTAATTGAGCATCGCTTGATTCCATATCCTCTTTTCCAAAACAGGTTTGTTGTTTAATTTCTTCTTGCATTCCTGCTCTAGTACAAAAGATATTATCATTAATAATTTTCTGAGGAATATCCGAGTCTATATATAAAAGTTCGCTTGTTGTTTCTGCATTTGTACTTTCAACATTTGTTAAATCTAAGGTATAACTTCTTCCTGATGCGTTATATTGATTAAACTTGTATGCTTCTACTAATTTATATCTATCTGAGTTAAGTAGAGATTGCATTTGCTTATCACACTTAACATCTGCTGATAATAATCCTGAATAGCTACAATTGTTACTATATATAAGTTTTGAATCATAATCGTTAATCAATACCTTATTTTTATTTACAAAAGATTCTGTTACAAGCTTTGGATTTTGGCCTCCTTCAGAAAGATCAAGACAAGGAACTCCACTTACAGTGTCAACTCCTATAGATAACCCAGAGAATAAAAATGTTGGAATACGCTGTTGCCTAACAAAGTAGTATCCCTTAATATTCAGTTCTTTAAGTTTATTAATTACAAATTCAGGGATTCTAATTTTTAATCCCAATGGCTTCACAGATTTTCCGTCATGATCAATAATAGTCTTATCTTTAGTGAATCTAAATACTCCTCTTGTATTTTCTAAAGTTTCTAAAGATATAAAATCTTTATTTTCTATAGTTTCAGGATCTCTTAAGTCTATATTATAATCATAATTACATTTATTACTTGATATTATCTCTCTATTATCCCCTTTTTCTTTAAAATGATAAGTTGAAAGATTAAAATCAATACCTCTAAGATTATATACAGGAGATAAATGCTCATCATTATATATAAATACTACTCCTAGCCTATAAATCTCCCCAGGAAAATACCCAAGTCTATAATATATATTATATGGAGAATAGTATTCTGCAGCAGTAATATCTCCTTTATAAATTCCATATGTATCTGTAATATATCCTATATCATGTTCTTGACATTCTTCTACATTAATATATAACGCAAGATTACTTAAAATAGCAGAGTCTTCTTTAAGTTTTGAAACATTTGCAAAGAATAATCTATTTTGAACTTGTGCCTGACTTTTTACAGACTCTACATAGTTATATTGTATATTTAAATCTTCTGCAGTTATGTCTTCAAGTTCTTCAAATCCATTAATGGTTATTGTTTGATTGACATCAGTTATTTCATAAGTCTTTTTTATTTTATGAAAATCTGTTTTAGAAATACCATTTACATCACAACTTGTTCTACTATAATATATATTTATATAACTAAAAGACGTATCTATATTCTTAAGATAAAGTATTATAGATTTATCAGTACGTTCATCCATATAAGCTCCAACACAAGTCTTAGGATTTGATAAATCTCCTTTAAATACAGACACTATTCCTGATTCAGCAACAATATCAGTTTCATTATAGTCACTATCAGAATATTTTATATAAAATATATAATTCCCTCCTTTGAGAGTTCCAAAGTAATCTACATTTTTAAATTGAATCTTTGGAATTCTAGTAACGTTTCTAAATAACCTAGTTTGTTGATCTAATTCATTTTCTGTATATAAATTAGATTGTTTAATTTGGTTTCGATTTATAATTTTATATCTATTATTTTCTAATAACGCTACTCTAGTATTTATTATTCTAGGAGGATTTTTATCATCGTTGAATATTAAATTTGTACTTCCATCATAAGAACTTTGACATTCTATGTCTATAGGATTTTCTAGATCTAATTTTAATTGAGAATTACTTACTGTAAAATCATCAATCTGATCATCAGATTTTTTTAAATTACGTAAAGGATTATACTCTCAAGCAATATCTCCAGTATCCTTGTACTTTTTTACTTTCAGTTTTATATCCATTATTGCCCGTCATCATATATATTAGAAATAAACTCTCTTGCTACAGAACGCGTATTATTATCTGTCTCTCTCATAAACAATTCTAAAGTAGCATCCATATTAGATCTTACTTGATCTGTAAACACTATACTTTTTATAGCATTAGTTAATTTCACTTTATTTGCATTCTCATTATACTCATGAATAAGATACAGGTCCCCACTTTTTATATTTGGCTGTCTTTCTAATTCATCTACTTTAATTCTTACATCACTATTCTTATTATCTATTAACCTTTGGAGTTCATATTTAAAAGATTCATCAGGAGTAACTATACAATTAAAATTGACATTTGTATTTGTAGATATCACATTATTGTCTGCAAAAGATACTCCATTAAATATTGAATCTATTTCATCTGGAATGTCAACTCCCTCATCCATGAAATATTTTCAATCATATGTTCCAGAAAGATTAATAGTTTTTATATATACTGGATTTATAAGAGATTCTCCATAGTTATATAAAGAATAATAAATTATATTATTTTTAGAAGACATACAATATCTTAAACAGTATATCATCATAAGATAGGAATACATACAAGTTTTAGAAATATAAGAAGCATCTTTCTCTGAAGGCGCCTTATTAGCACAGTAATATATACAAGGTCATGAATTTTTTGTTTCATATGACATTGCAAGACAGAAATTATTTGCAGATCCGTATCTGCCAAAGAAACCAGAATCTCCAGAATAGCTACTATCATTACTATATTTTGCATTATAGAAATTATATATATTAAATCCATAATCATCTGCATAACTTTTTGTACTAGTTGCAGAATGGCCATCTGGTTTTCAATCTGTTCTATGCCAATTAGTTCCACTTGAAATATTTAAATCTCCAAGAACACTAGGTCAGTTCTTTTCTGGAGTGAATTCTTCTGTATTCTCACCATAATACAACTTATTGTTTTCAAACCTAATAGTAAAAGGACCTACCTCTTTCCACCAGAAACACATTGATCATTTATCTCTTCCAGAACCGTCTTTTCTAAATTCTACATATTCAGGTCTATATTCTATTGTATGAGTATCGTCTTTATCTGTAACTTTAGTTTTAGTTTTTCCAATAGGATGATATTCATATAAATATTTATCACTACTACTGATTTCTTTTACAATATTATATTCAGTATTTGTAACTGTAAAAGTATTAAACAAATCAAATGAAAAAGATCCATCTATTTTATTAAAGAGTAGTGTATAAGTATTGCCTTTAGAATCTATAGCCTTGCCATTGTTAACAGTAACGCCTTTAGAAGTGATTCATCTTCATAATCTACCGTCATCTCCATTTTGGTCTTTTGGAACAGATATAGTATATACTTCAGAGTTTCCTACCTTTTTAATAGAATATGTATTGCCTTGTTTAAATATAGTCTTAATTCCAATCTTAGAAGTATCATACGTTTCTCCAGGAGGTTCTGGATATACTAATTTAATTTCACTAAAATAGTCACTAGAATCAAATGAATAATTATTTATTTTTTCATCTTTTGAATCTTCATTACCTCTTCGTTTTAGAAAAGCAGTTTCTGTAAACGCATAATTACCTGAATTAAGTTCGAGTTTTATATAATCAGCAAAGTAATTTACAAGGTCTTGTCCTGTAATATCCTTAAAGTTATCTTTAACATAATATCACCTATTTACAAGTTCTGTGGCATAAATTCTATTTTCGGCAGGTTCTATATCTCCTCTAATAGGATTTCCAGATTCAATATTAATAACATAACGAAGACTTAGAAAGTATATATCCTCTTTATTAAAATTAACTTTTTTTATCTTAGGTTCTCCAGTTTGAGTAGTATCATACTCTGCTATGTCTTCATTATTTTCAGAAAAGGGTATATCTATAATAATAGTTCCATTACTTATTATACCAGAAACCGAAGTCCAATCAATAGCAGTATAGGGGTTGTCTGAATCTGAAGTAGAATATCTTTCTAACTTATATTCAAGGCTAACTCCAGGAAAACTTTCTCAAGAAGTAAGCATTGTTAGAGAATTATCTCCTACAAAATATTTAAAATAATTTCTTCCAAAGTGTATTTCATTAGGATCTATTGTTATAGGATCTCTAGAAATTGTTTGTGTAAATTGACTATATATTATATAATTTTTCTTACCTTCATTTTCAACTAATAATGCGGGAGTAATATATTTGTAGTTTCCAAGCGTTTTTGCCTCAATAGTATTAAATATTATAGACTGGAAATTATTATAAGATATTAATTGATTAGGCTCTAGACTTATTGGAGATAATTTACTTATATTTTTTTCATCTAAAGTATCATAATCATGTAAAAAATATACTAAATTATTTTGAATCTTATCTAAATCTCCATCAGCATAATTTACAAGATTCCAATAAGTTTGTACTCTAAGATCTCCGCCTGGATAAACTTTTATAGCATTTGAATCACTATTATCTACATATATCTTACTTTTATCAAAATATATATTAAATTGTTCTGGAACCGTAATACTAAACTTTACAGCAAGCCAACCAGGAATATCCCAAGATACAGGAATCCAATCACTTCTATTAGTTGTGGATTTATCGACTTGTAATTCAAGAAGCCCATCTATATTATACAATTTATTTTCATCTGTAAGAATATAAGGAACTAAGTGTCTATAGTATTTATTGTTTAACTGTTCAAGTGCTTCCTTAAAGGAATATTCATCTAAATTTTCATATATAAGAAGATACTTATCTCCTGGATTTAAATAAAAATTAGAATCTTTACTAAGAAGTATGATTTTAGTTTCACCTTCTAAATCTTTATATAAAGATGTTTTATCAATAATAATATCCTCAATTGTAGCATCCTTATTATCTACAATTGGGGTAAAGATTGTTTGTTGTGATGGAAAACTTCCAATTTCTACTTTGTCGTCAATTGGATTATATGAAATAATATATAATACTCCTTGGTGTTCTTTCATTCCAACAGGAACAAAACCATTACTCAAAGCTCCATTTTTAAACCCATAATTACCCATATCGTTTTGTAAGGCAAATTCATTACCATTATAAGTAATTAAAGTGCCGTTTAAACAATCAGTCATTACAGTATTTGGAACCATTAATGGTTCTATATCCTTTATCATTCCTCCATTAAACTGATTTATTTGATTTAATTTGTTCTTCATAGTTATTATGTAGTTATTGCTGCAGAAGGAATCTTAACTTCTCCAGATGCAGATATAGTAATTTGAGTATCTCCACTTCCTAAAGTTGCAGAACCGTCTTCATATACAACTAAAGGCCCAAACTTACAAAAAGTATCATAGTTATTAATATTATATAGATTGCCTCTCTTCAAACTACATTTGCCTGTATTTTCGATACTAATTCAATTTTCTTGAGCATCGTTTATTCCAACGAATGATGTTCCTAAAGCAGATATTTTAAGATAACTCTTTTGTTCAGCACTATTGTATAGGCATATAGTTGGGTTATTTAAATAACAGTTATCACTATAAATCCCTATTCCAGAAGGATTTAGTATATCGTCTGATATTACAGATAAATTTCCAATAACTGTATTACTAGTTTGATAAAAACCGATAGATTCAGGATTAGTTTCTAGTATAATATTATAATACTCTGAAGTTTCTTCAGGCTCTTGATAATATTGTACATTAATTGAGGTAAACGGTTGTTCTTCAGTATCTGAAGTTAGATTCTCAGCTTCTGAATATGCATACAACCCAATAGATTCTGAAGAAAGAGCTAGAAAGCTTGCTTTATCTGAAATGTATGTAGTATGTACATATATTTCGTCATTATTAATACCTGTGACTATGAACTTTGCACTAATATTCTCAATCTCCTCAGATGTATCTTTTTTGTATTCATTTATAATTAATTCTCCCTCTGTACCAGGAGTAACAAATCCTGAATCTATATATAATTTTAAAACGACACCATTAAATGTAGATTTATTTTCCTCTGGAATAATGTAAATTTTTGTTATAATCTCATTGTATAGATTAGATGAACGTGCAATATTTTCTGCACTTTCAGTAATTTCTGTATCTTCTGTATCTTCTGTAATTTCTTCAGGATCTATATAATAATTATCTGCAACAGATAATGGTATGCACGAAATATTCTTTCAAGATTCAATGTTTATTGGCTCCCAATAAAAAGATTCTGATAAAAGTTGTTTATCAAAATCTAATTGATGAGAGGTATATGTTGATGGAGTTTGTCAATTATAACTTGTATTTACAGATTTTACAAGATCTTTAGCAAACTCAACGAATGTAGTCTTACTAGTATTTATTCCTTTTACAGAATATAATTTATATAGAAGCTGTAAAATATTTATTCCAAGATCATATAGATTTCCATCAATATCTAGCTCGCTTGCTGTAACACTTATATTTCCTCCAATTGAGATATTTCCAGAAAGAGTTTCAAAACTAAGTTTTTTAATATTAGCATTACTACAAACTACTGTATTACATGTAACTTTCCCATCTTCAGCTATAAATTTTCCATCTGTAGTTTCTAATGTATTAAAAGAGATGTTCTGTTTATTTAATAATGCTTGAATATCATTTCAACTATGCCCATCAATAAACTGTGCATTAAGATTACTTATAACTTCTGAACTACTTAATTTAAATGGAGGGGTTCCATTAAATATTACAGTATTATCAAATATTATATTCCCTTCAAGAGAAGCATCTGAATTTTGAGAATCACTAAAACTAAAATAACTATTATCTAATGTATAATAAATTCCTCCGTTTAATGCAAAGATTATTTTTCTATCTCCAGGATATTCATACTGCCCTGTCTCATATAATAATATATCGTCTACAATTATAATTTTAGACTCTATAGATTCTTCGTCTTCATCATCAGTTGTTTCTTTATCATAATTTAACTTATAATATTTATCTCCAACTTTTACTCTTATTACCCCACTAGTTTCAAAAACTAAATTTCTTCTAGGAGACCCTATTATTTCTTCTTTTGCCATATTAAATCATTATTATTTTATTTTTTACATCTCTATATGCTATATATTCAAAGTTTCTTGTTGTGATTTCACTTTTTAAAAATGTCCATCCAACATCAATTGGATAGTATAATTTAAAGAAATGTGTTCTAGATCTATCTAAATAACACTCTTCTTGTATTTTATATAACTTCAAATCTCTAAACTTTATTTTAGATCTACGCTTTGAAGTTATCTGAGTTTTATAAAATTCTCACTCAGCTTCAGTTAGACCGAAATAGTACGCTCCGTTATATACTTCTTGAGCGTACTTATATTTCAGTCTTAATTTAATACGATGTTTAATATTATTATATCTAACTCTTTTATAATCATCAAAAAACATCTTTCCACAAAAAGCAGTATAGTTATGATTTCCTAAAACTACATCTGCTCCACTTTTAGCTAATAAATGAAAACTACTAAAACCGTGTTCTATAACTCTTTTTAACTCATCTTTTGAGATCTTTGGATATTTTTCTTGTATAATACCTAAATAATCGTCTAATTCTTTAATCATAATTAATAGTACACTTTTGCTTCTTCAGTATATTGATCTATGAGTTTTTTAAGATATTTATCAACATAGATTGGTTTTTCCATAGTTTCTTTATTATGCTTCATATATCTATATACTAGCTGGTTTCCTGTAAATTGAGATAATACAAAATCAATATTATTAAATTTACCTCTTCTATATGCTTGTTTAAAGTCTTCATCTGCAATTTGTTTCATAGAAATTTCTCCATAATTCCCAAAACGCAGAGGTAGTACAAAGGTAACATTATTATTTATAATATCCAATAAGATCTCATAAAAACAGTCATCAAAAATCTTAGCAGCTAGATTCTTACGATCTTTATATCTATTTTTTACTCATCTTCCTTTTAATAACTTAGGATTTAACCCATTATATAGTTCCCTAGAGTTAAAACCATGAGGAAACATTTTTTTATTCATTAGTTAACAGGTTTAAATGATTTCTTATATTGCTTTCTATCCCAACGTGTACGAGCATCAAGAATCTCATTCATTTCATTTTGCGAGATATGTTCAGGAACTCTGGCATCACTACAAGCTCTTAATCATTCTTGTTTAACTACTTGAGCCATTTGAAAAGAATTGCCATCTCTTAATACAAGACTCTTTTTATATAAATCAATATATGCTGCATATGCAGCTAATGCAGTTAATTCTTTATCTGTTATAAGTGGAAGTCCGTCATCATCTACAATTACACCATGATACAGTACAGATACATTCGAATAATCTCTATCAAACTCTAATGCATTATTTATCTCATTATAATTTAATAGTTTTCCTGATTGATATAAAGGATCTTTATTTCATTTTCAAGCTTCATTATATCTTTCATAATAAGCATTTTGAACTAATGGAAAAATACTAGTATCTGAAGTAGATTGAAAGTCTTCAAATGGAATTGTCACAGATTCTATAAAAGATAAATTACAAGGTAATTCTAGTATTCTGTTTGTAGTATCTCCTACATATCTATACATTCTAGAATGTTTGTTACCTATTAACTGTAAACCATTTAAAACTATATCCTCAAAATTATCAGGATTTATTGTAACCCCGTATAATATATTAGCAAGAGAATATACAGAATTTATATTATTTAACTTCATAACTATTTAGGAGTTTGATCGTTAGGAGTGACAGGAGCTGCAAGTTGACGATACCAGCGAATATATTTCTCAGTCATTCTTTTAATAATTTCATCAGATAGAATTCCACAATCTAGATATACTTCAGGATTTTCAGAACAACAATCTCATTCTAAAAGCTTTCTTGGATCTAAGAATAGTGCAATTACAGATATATATTTTACAAAAGGAACATTAAAAATATATCCATCCATATTACCATTAGAATTAATTGCAGTATCTATATAAACATATGGACTTCCTGGCTTATTTTTCCTATACTTATGAAATCTATAAGTTTCATCTGTATAAATATTATAACGAGTATGCCTATCTATACTGCCAACAAATCTTATTGTATCAATTCCATTTATATAAATAATTGGTGGGATTTCAAAATGTAATGCTTTTTCTCCAACTTGTAAATCACAACATTTTGACATATAATCACAATCAACTTCAATACAATTAATTGCTAAAAATAATTCGTCTAAAGTTAAAAGTCCTTTTAAAAGAAATTCTCTCATTATCTGATTACGTTCAGCTACTACTTCATCCTGAAGTTGTTCTACAGATATTTTGGGATTTGAAGTAATTCCAGCTAATCCAGTTACTGTATTATTATATACAGCACTTGCTATTTGTTCTATTGTCATAAACTTCAGTTTAAAAAATTAAAGGCAGGACAGGGAAATACCCCGCCCTGCCTTCTCTAAACACTTTTATATATTGAAGAATTACGCGATTACCGTGAATTCTTTCGAGGCTTCTGAGCCATAATAAGAAACAGTAACTTTAAGTACATCACCTACTTTTGCAGTTTTTTCTGAAACAACAGATAATAGACCTGATGTTTTACCAATTTCGTATTTACCATCAGCGTTTTCTACAGCATACGTAACATCTTTTGTAACATCGCCACTAATTGCAGGACCTGAAATAGTTTGCTTAATAGAAACTTTTCCAGCATCAATGTCTGCAACAGTTAGATCAGCATCATTTAGAATTGTAATTTTGAAAAGTGCATCTGGAATGTCTACAATAACTTCTGGACCAAAGGCATCCGTAATTGCTTTTTCAAACTCATCAGCAAGAGAACTCAATACATAGAAAGTATGGGTAGTAATTGACTTTAGAGCCTGACCTACAGTTCCCTGTCCATGAAGACCTTTACGAGGTGAGCAATATCCAAAAGAATATTGAACATAGAGTCCACCCTTAACAGGATACTCCTCTTCATTTAAAGCATCATACCGAAGATTAGGATAACTTGGGAATCGAAGATTCTCCTGAATCCATGCGGCTGTACCAACTTCCATTTCATTAGGAACATAGCTATCTTTGCGGTTAGCTTTAGAAAGTGCATCAAATACTGTAACATACGTCCATTCGTTGCAAGCATCTGCAGGACATCCGTTGTTATCTGCAAGTTGTAATTCAGCTACTTTAATAGTCTGATGTGAATCAATTCCACTAATTTTTACTTTATTAGTATCAACTTTTGTAACACGTGCAAATCTATAATTTTCAGGAATCGCCATTTCGATAGCTTTAATCATAATTTCCTGAGCATCAGCAAGATTGCTAGCATCAAGTTCGAATTCAGCCATAATTGGCTTACCAAACTTATACCAGGGATAAGCATAGTCTGAAAGATATTTTCCATCTAAACTAAAACCTACAATTACACGATAAATACCATCGTTTGTTGGAACATTAAGTATAACTGAAGGAGCAACTCCTTTGTTGTACATTGTTTTATAAACAACTCCATCAATTAGACCTTCTTTTCTATAATCTGCACAACGAAGTACACGAAATAGATTTACAGCTCCAGTCATTGCCTTGAAACGAGGAGTTACACCATCTTCAAGTACATTTGAATTGATTATTACTTCTTTTTGAAAATCAAACATAGTTTTCTAATTTTTAAGTTAATAAATTTATTTATTTCCAGGTACGGCTATAGTCTGATTAATAGGAACGTTTGTTTGTAATCTTGGATCACCTGCATTCTCTAATAATAGTCTAGTTACGATATTAATAATCTCGTAACAAACATAGTCTGGAAATTCCAAGGTTTGAGTATTATCTTCTGGTAATAATACATCATCCTGAGTCATGGAAACATACATAGGAGCTTTTACATAAGTAATATATACATTATTTAAACTTCAATTCGAATCGCCACTATGTATTTCCAAATTTACAGAAGATTGATTTACAATCCTTTTATATGGTTCTTTTAATGCATAAAATCGATATTTTCCATCCTCTGTTTTAATATAATTAGGACGATAACTACCTTCTTTAATTTCATTATCCATAACAGGATTTGTTACTGGTTGATCTTTTTCATTTCTATTAATAATATAATAATATGGCTTCTTATGTGAAGGTTTCATATAATAATTATTAATAATACCTGCATAAAGATCTGCAGTTAATCTTTGACATGTTGAAGTAATAGTTCTTTGCACTCCATTTCCACATCTAGATTTATTTGAATCACTACCTGTAAATTCTGCAATACAATTCAACATATGTAAGTAATCTTTAGGAAGTTGTAGCTCTCAAACAGTATCATTAAATTCCTGTCTTGGAGCAATTTTACCTACTTTAATTACTGATGTAGTTTGTAAAAATCCTAAGTCATCTGAACTTTGTTGATTGTACTCACTTCTATTATATACACTATTTATATATTGTTGAATTGCTTTATTAAACAAGTATATGAAGTCCTCAAGTAAAACTTGAGGAGCTTTCACCTTGTTGCATTCAACTAAAATGTATTCATATGCTTGTCTAATAGTCATTATATATTGTTATTTATTGCTTTTCTTCTTTTCCGTCTTTTCAACTTTTTCCTCAGCTTTATCTTCAGCCTTTTCCTCTACTGTTTCTTTTAAACTTAGTTTCTGAAGATCAGGGTATGTCTCTAATGTAATACCCTCGTAGATAGTTTTATTTGCAGGAATCTTCAAGAAGAGTAAGATAGATTCGTCAGTTGTACCTAGACGAACATCCCCATACATCCAAACTCCACTTTGAAGGTTGATAACACGTTGTTCTTTTGCGTCAATAAGCAGCAGTTTAAGTGCTGTATCTGATCCTGTATAAAGGTCAATAACAACCATTGGATCTTTTTCCGCTCTTTGATATAAATAGTCCTGAACATCTGAGTCAGGAGCATTTCTCATTGATTTGCCAAGTAACCTTGTTTTGGTAAGTCTTCCTTTAGCAGAATCTTGTTCAATATAAGTGAACGCTTTTGTTACAAGCTTCATACGTTCGATACGTTTTTCAGATTCAACTCCAGGTCTTTCTACATAGAATTCAGCTTGACCATAACGTTTTGGACCTCCGTCAATTAAAAGATTACCTTTTGAATCTTTAGAATCTCTTTCAGGTGCAATTAAGAATGAATCTTTAATGCAAGTCCAAATATTTCTTTCTAGAGGATTATCTAAATCAAACGTTTTACCATCATAAATCTCTATTCGTTCATCTTCCTTAATAAAGTAATTACTATTAGGACTATTAATTTCTGCTTCACTTAAGATCATTTCTGTATCTCCACTAGCGTCTACCTGACGAACTCTTTTTACAAAAGGATAGTTTGAACCATTTGCTTGTTTTAAAGGATTAATAAAGCAATGTGCTTTTTCCTTACCATATACATTTCTTAAAGTTACTATATTATTCATATTTATTCTTATTAAATTTATCTATACCAAATAATGATATCTAAGTTTTAAATATTTTGTAGACTTCTCCCGAAGGAGAAGCCTACTAATATTCTATTCTATCTTTTTATATTACTTTTCACTAACTAAGATAAAGCTACGATATGGGTTGAATACACCAACACCAGCATAACCCCAGTCAATAAGTTTAGTTGCAGCTACTGGGCTTGCAACAGGACCACTTTCACGTCCACTTCTACGACCAACACCCTCTAACCAGTTATGGCAGAACTCATTGTTCTTGAATGTGAACATTGCAATAGCGGGTTTTCCACTAGCAGCATCAGCAGTCAGATCAAGGAAGATACCATATTTCTTCTCAGGGAATTCGATATCAAGAGCACGGTCAACTTTGAAAGTTACAGTATTACCTGCATACTCGTATGAGTTATAGGTTGCACCAACTTTGATATAATCATTAGCACCCTTAGAGAACATGAATGTACCAACAGTCTTCCAGTCACGAAGATATCCTGACAGACTATCTTGAATTTCAGCCCACATAGGAGTATTGCAAATAAAGATATATTTATTGCCAGTAGGATTATTTGATTTAGCGATCATGGCAAGGATAGCGGTATTCATAACTTTATTAGTCATCTTTGAATACACATATTTACCTGCGAAACGCTCAATCTGAGGAATAATACCATCGCCAGAGATAATAGGCTCACCTGTTTCAGGATCAAAGATCTTAGGTTTACCATTCTTATCTACGTTAGTCTTACCCCAAAGCAGTGCATTTGCACGAGCAGCCATGAAGCTATCAAGACAATCTTTTTCTGCAGCATTCATTTTGTAAACAGGATCACTTTCTGTTCCTTTACCAATCTGAATGAAAACGTCCTCCATTGCACGATACTTAGCAGTGTAGTCTACATCTGCACGGTGTGTTGCAATAAATGTACGATGCTTTTCAACATTTGACTGATACTTAACGTATCCTTCCTCATGCATTTCAGGCTGATAGTTCGTTAAGAAACGAGTCTTCATACCTGGCTGGCAGAATTCAACATCAAGAGTAGCATTGTAATCTGAATCTTGTAGTTTACCTACAATCTCCCAGTCTCTATCTGATCTACGAACAGGACGTGACAGGAAGATAACTTGCTGACGTGATCCTTCGATGATCATTACGTCATTTCTCTGATAATAATTTTCAGGGAAGTGGAAGATGATATCAGTACCCTGAGCACCATCGCCATCAGGAACCTGTAGGAAAGGAATTCTCTTAATAAATCCTACATTAATGTCCCACTCTACCATAAATGAATTAATACTTTGGAAACTATTTTTCTTGTCTTTTTCCATTGTATATATATTCATCAGAGATTCAGTAAGGTACGATGCGGTATACTGCTCATAAAGTGATGATACAATACCAAGACGTGCAGGTTTTTCACCTAAAAATTTGTAAAAATCCTCATATGTACGAGTTGAACTCATCTGAGGACGTACTGTACTAAAACTAGAAATTCTCATATTGTTTAATTTAATTGTTTATTTATAATTCGTCATCTCATAATGACGCGATTGATTTATCTGGATTTGATTTATTTTTCTCTTCATTAGTAGGTATTACAGTTGAAGGTTTAGGAGGCTCATTCTTAGGAGCTGCGGGCTTCCTAGTTTCCTTAATTAAACTCTTATAATACTGAGAAATACCTGAAATAGCATCTTTACCAAAGAGACGATACCAAGCAAGCTCTACAAGAACTTGTGGATCATTTAAATCTTTAAAGAACTGGCTAGCTCCATTTTCATCTTGATCTAGAATATAACTAAAGATCTCTTGTTTATCGTGATCTTCAATTTGTAAACTATCAGATTTTTCATCTTGATAGTCAAGAGAGATTTCATTGAAATTTACTAACTGTTCCTCAAGTGTTGATTTAAATGCGTTATACTGTTCCTCTTGAGCTCTTTGTGCATCTTCTACTGCTTTATCTTCTTGTGCTTTATATTGGTTTCGAATTGTCTCTACCTTTTTCTTAAATAAGTCTTCATTACTCTTTGCTAAGTCTAAATCTGCCTGAATTTCTTCTTCAGTCATACCTTCAAACTTAGATTTAAGATCAGCAATATACAATTCTTCATCAGAGTAGTCATCTACAGAATAAGCTTTATTAACAGGTCCATTCTGATTAATGTAGTCCTGTACTGCTTTTTGAGAATAGTATTCAACAACATCTTGAATCGTAAGATTGTTGTTACGAAGGTACTCAATAGTATGAACTTCATCTTCAGTTAAGTCAGGTTTTGCTAATTCATTTAAAATATTTAGTTGTTCTTCCCTATCTAAAGTATTGAAATCTACTTCTTGTTCATTACCTTCTTCATCCTGATAAATTAATGTTTTTCCATCTCTTAAACCTCTACCCTTTAAGAATTCACTAAACACATCAAGATCCTCATTTTTTGGTTCAGGATCTGAGTTAGTATTATCAAAGATTGGTTCAGGAGTTGGTTCATTTTGGTTATCAGGGTTTGCATCTCCTTCGAGATTAGTGTTTGTATTAGAATTATCTGGTTCTAGCAGATCATCCCAATGATTTTGTCCGTCGATAATCATAATTCTTATTTTTCCTTATTAATTGATTATTAATGCGTTTTAATATTCGCAGCAAATATAATATATAAATTTCTAATTTCCAAATAAAATGGAATAAATTTTATATTAATTCTCACTTTGAACAGCTTCTACAAAGTCTAAAATATTATCAGTAATAGATCCAGCTTTATCAAGCTTTTCAATAATTGACTTTAAGAATCCAATTTCGCTGTCTGTAAATTCAACTGTTAATAGTTCCTTTTCAGGAGACCACACAATTCTACCATCTTTATTCTCAATCTTCAATGCTTCAACTTCTTCACTTGAAAAGTCAATCTTTTTCCGAACATTTCTTTTTGAAATCATTTCAGTTACAGAACCTTGCTCAGGAAAATTCATCAGTAACATTAATCGAGTAGCTACATTTAAATCAATTTTTTTCATTTTAGTTTTATTCATATTAATTCATATTTTTAATTTGTATTTGCAAAGTTATAGATTATTTAACAAATAAACAAATTTTTATCTAATTTATTGTATATAAACAGAAAAGGAGTGACATTTCTGTCACTCCTCTCTATCTATTGATTTAGCATATCTTTTAATTCAATTAAATCTTGATGACTTAAAACTAACGCTCGATTTACGAGTGGTAAATTCATCTTTATTTTTCCGCTCCCGATTTCAAGTTCTCCTAGAAATCCACTATTGACTTTGAAAGGTTTAGTGTTAATTACATTATCAATCATTTCAGATAATATACCATTAACGTCAACCATACCATCTTTGTCAGCGATTTGTTTTAACATTCCTTCAACTTTATAAGCATTGTTGTCAATTACTCTAGTTATCAAAGGCTTAGCAAATGCCATCATTGGATTGCTTTGCGACAATGAAGTTAATTGTTTATCAACAAAATTATTAAGTCTAGTCATTATTACATCTACGTGCTGCGCCATTGTTTAATAAATTCTTCATAAGTTAAACCTGGGTTATCTTTAGAGAATTCGCGGAACTTTTTAAAGATAGCCATCTCATTATCTGTCTCTTCTACTATCTTGTTCTTTAACTTCTTAACTAATTTTAGCTGTCTTTGTAATAAGTCCTTACCCTCTGAATTACTTTCAATTTTGGCTTTTACTAAATTGAGTAATTCTACTTGCACCATTTGTTGTAATGAAGCTGTAATTTCTGAATATTCTTGATCTTCAAAAAATCTAGCTTTTTGACTTTCTGTTAAAGAACTCATCTCTTTATCTATATCATCTCATATTAAATCAGTCTGGAGAGTTCCCTTCTTCTGCAGTTGTGCTAGTTGGGCTTCATATTGTTTTAATATTTGCATCTGACTTGTAATATCAGATTGAGATAATAGATGGTCTGAATTACCTAGGAAAACTTGATTCACAGGATACATCTTTTATTTTACTTTAAATTACTAGGCCGCTGGTGTTGTAGTTGGCTCAAACAGAATACTGTTTGAATAACCTGCACAAGGGCAAAGTGGATTATAAAGTGAACGTTGTACTGTATCAGTTCCTACTTCTACAGCAGCTACACGGATAGGATAGAAAGTGTTATTAGCATAGTTAACAATCTTGTTGTCAGCACACATTCTACGTTCTGCTTCAAGACCTACCATACCAGCTACACTAGCAATCTCCATCTTAGTAACTTTGCTTCTCCAAGGCTCTACAGCAGCATTAACAGCAGCTGCAGTTTCAAGTTTACCAATCCGATCAGCTAATACATCGAATTGATCTCTTTGATTTTTATACAGCCCGAAGTCAGCGTCGATCTGGCTCTTGTAAAGTCCAAACATTTCACCATTAATAGTCTGACGATCGTTAAAACGAGCGTTTGCAGACAGTAAAGCAAAATCATAAAGAGCTTTCTGATTAGCTAACTCAGCATTGCAAGAGTGTTGCCAAGCTTGGAATGTCGTTGGACCACCAGTAATAGCTTCAGCAGCTAAAGCACCAGCAGCTGCACTACCTGTATTTCCAAGTCCGAATAAACCTCTTCCGCTAAGAGCTAAAAGTCCTAATGCGGTTCCAGCAATACCTACAATATTTTCACATAAGGTCGTTAATCTTATGCAGTTCTCTTATGAACTTCTACATCTTTATATATACATGTAGTTAAGACTATATCTTCATCCAATTTGGATGCTCCCCATTTCGCACTACTTAGTGCTACTCTCTTCCGAGATAGTCGTTGAACTTTCAAAGATATTTCTATCTAAGCTTAGCTGCTGATTGTCCATTTCTGGAGTTTCCAGCAATTAAGGGAGTTTTGCATATAATATTACTATTATAAGGACCTAGTATATTAAGCCTAATCCAGTACCAGCTACACCTTTTGAAGCGTATTCTTTTTCACCGCTTTCATATACATCTTTGTGTACCATTTCTTTCTTTTCTACTACTTCCATAGTTCTATTATTTTTTAAATTAATTAAATCTATTTATTGTAAGCTTACAGTACAAAGATATAGCCTAAATAATCTAAAACATAACGTTGCTATAAAATAAAAAATCCCCTTAAGTCTTTCAACCTAAGAGGATTACAATTGTGAATAATTAGTAACTTGTTACTAATTATTCTCTATAAATTTATCTAAATCTTTCTTATATCAAAACAATTCCTTAAATCCTATTTGTTTACGTCCTTTGGGAATCTTCTTTGCTCTAACATAATTGTCAAAAGTAGCTCTGCTAATCTTTAAGTAATTGCACGCTTGATATTTACTAAGTTTTTCATTCTTATTAGTTATTCCAGAAAGATATTCAATTACTTCTTCGCACTCTTCTGGACTAAGATTAGAATTACCAGTATCAATATCGTCAATAATCTTTAACAATATTTCTTTAATTATCTTCATCATAGCTATTTACCATATACTGCTCCATTAACTAAAGCAACACCTCTAATATAAGTTATGCAGTAACATTTATAGGTTCCTCCAGATAAACTATCAATTCCATCCATTTTATAATAGTTTTCTCCGAAAGTTACATTAACCGTATTCGCTACTAAGATAACAGCATCAGGATTATCTTCTGTAACATATACTTCAGTTACATTCACAGAGCCACTGCTGGCAAAATACAATCCTGGTTTACCTGGAGTGTCTACAGAAGGTAGTTTTTTTGCATAGATATTATCTAGATTAACACTAGATGCCGAAGATCCTGTATAACTTGTAGTTGAACCTCCTGCAATAATGTTTAATGCATATGGATTTGGAAGAGCTACAGGAATTTCAGGAATATCGTTAACATTTGCTGGAGTAAAACCTAAAGCAGTTTTAATTGCTGTATCCCTTAGAAAGGTGTAAGCAGTACCATCTTCTAAAGTGTATATAGCTACTTCAGCACCTCCAGATTCCGTATATCCTGTCTTAATTCCTCCTAAGATATTATCTTTGGCTACTGGTAATGTATATGAAGATCCAGGAGCACTATTAGTAATAGTTAAAGTTCCATTAGCAAGTGTTAATCCTATACCAGTGCCATTTGCAATAGTTAGAGTTGTAGAACTATCACTTAAAGTTGTACTTCCGACTTTAACTGGCCTCCAAGTATTTTCTGTAGAATAACCTTGATCAGTAACCCAACTTTCAGTTGCATATCCATTTAAAGAAGGTATTTTATCGTCAACTTGCTTTTTTGTATACACTTCTGTTGTAGTATAGTAGTTTCCTAAAGTTGTATTTAAATCAACAGTTTTGACATAACTACTTAAAGTAGCATTATTGACTTTATTATTTAACTGAGTTGTAATAACTTTATTTTGTACAGGGTTTTCTGAAGTAGTACTTAAAGCTGAATCAACTGTAATAGCTTCTGGAATTTCTGGAAAATCAGTAATTTGTGATACTGTATGTGTATGATTCTTAACTGCAAAAGATCCAACATTATAATTAGAATCTTTAATAGTTTTTCCATTAGTGCCACTAAATAACACAATATTTGAATCAATTGAACTTGAAGGTCCTGTTATATCTCCCATGCCTGCTTGCGCTGCATCTGCAGGTCTATATCCTAAAGCATCAATAATATCTTGTTCGGTAGGATTTAGCTCAGATAGAGAAGTAGGAACTACAATATTTGCAACTCCCTCTTTTGAACCATTTCATGGATCAAGGAGATCGACCCCATTCTTTTGAATCTTCAAAACTTCAGGAGTTATAGAACCATTTGTTGTAATATTATTAATGCGTAAAGTATTATTAGAAATCTTATTATCTAAACCATTTGTAATAGTATCTACTTGTGATTTAGTATAATAATCAGATAAGTCAATATCTGTTGTTCCTATCTTTTCTCAAGCTCCTTCAACATAGATGTATTCATCATGTACATCAGTTCCTGTTCCAGACTTTTTTACTAAATAGATAATATTACTTTCTCCTACACTAGGAAGACTATTAACAATTGTAATCTGTAAATTAGCTAAGCTATCAATAAGATCTTTTAATACTTTACCTTGTTTGGCAGATAAAGACTTTTCTGTTTCAGAACTTGTAAGATTATCAACAATAGAAGATTTAATTTGATTACTAATTTCTGTATTTACGATATTAGTAATATTATTATTAATAGTAGTAATGCTATTATTAATAGTTTCTAAATCTGCATCTATACTTGTATTTAATGAATCAATGGCATCTTTTACTCCTCCAGATAATACTAAATTTACACTATCTTTAGTAGGAACTAAATCTGCATTGTTAATTTTATCTACAGCAATTGGTGCAGTTGTAAGTGCATTATTAAATTCTTCTTCAGTTCCTTTATAACCTCCTTCAACAGCTATTGTATAAGCATCTTTACCTTTTAAGGATAAAAGTCACTCATCAAGAGTTCCCTTATAACCTTGTTGTACAGCTAACTCATATGCAGATCTACCAGGAGCTCCAATTGAACCAGGGAATATAACCCACTTATTTTGCGTTTTATCAAAATATTTTACACTCATAATTATATATTTTTAAGATTATGTATATACTGCACCGTTAACGGCAACTTTACCATTTGCCATATAACTCAAACAATAGATATAATAAGTTCCAGATAAATCTGCAAGACCATCCATCTGCATAGCATTTAATGCAGTGAATGTAAGTTTAGCAGTACTTACAATAACTGAATCAGAATTAAATGTACTAAATCCCATTAAACTTGAGATAGTTTTTGGAGTAGTATTATTATAACTACGACCTGCTAAAACTGTACTATCACTTAATGTAGTTACACTTAGAATTTTTGGTGTATTTACCGAAACTGCTGAAGAACCTGTATATAAAGCTCCATTAATTATTAATGCATATGGATTAGGTAATGCAATAGGAATTTCAGGTAAATCTATAGTAACTGCAGATGATCCGTTAAAACTTTGTCCATTACTAAACTGTAAACTATTCAATAGTCTTTTAGCTGTATTAGCAGTTCCTGAATATGTTCCTCCACTAGTTCCAAAATCATAATCTCCATCTTTTCCTATATGAATTACCCCCTCTGTATTATAACCAATTCAAAATCCTTCTCCTGGAGTTGCTTCATTAATATTAGTTACATTAATAGTATCTATAGTTTTTATTCCACCAAAAGTTTGATCTCCAGTAGTTACTACACCAGATTGTGTAGCAGAAGCTGAAGGGATTGCTCCAAATGAAACTGCACTCATTCCAGAACCTGTTAAAGAACCAGTTGGTCCTGAAGTAGTTCCATTTTTCCATGTAAATGATGTTGGATAATAATTTGTGTCAGTATCTGTCCAAGGTACATTTACATAGGCTTTACCATTATTTAATTGTACAGCATAGTTTTTACCACTTGTTGTGTATCCAATTTGAATTCCTCCATAAGTACTAGAGGTTGCTGCAGGAATACTTGTTAAATATCCTTGACTAGTTACTCAATTTTGAGTAGCATACCCCGATAAGGATGGGATAGTTGGTTTATTAGTTAAGTCATTATAAGATCCACTTGTAGCTACAGTAGCGAATGTTGGTTTACCTGTTACTCCAGACCAAGGTACACTAGTTGCACTTCCTGCTGTGAATTCTTTAAATTTAGTAGCAAAAGTAGATGCAGATTCGGATACGCAGAAGTACATAGGACCTCCTGAACCAATCTGAACAACATCTCCTTCTTGTATAGTTAAACTCATTGCAGCTGATTGGGACTCCACTACATATAATCTCTCCATTGCAGCCGCAGGAATTTTAGAAATAGGAATCTCAGGAAGTCTATCAGCATTAAGAGTTCCAGAAGTAATTTTAGATGCATCAATATTAGCTAATGTACTATTAATACTTACGTTGCTAGAACCATCAAAAGTTGTACTTCCTGATACTGCACCCGTAAGTGCAATTGTTCTTGGAGTTGTTAATTTAGCAACACTTTCTTGAATAGGGTGTACGTGATCAGAGCGTGAATAAGCATTATCTGTTCCAGAAGATGCTAATAGCCCTAAAGGTTTTGGATCCGTATTTGATGGCTGAATAGCTGCAAAGCTTGATGTTTTTTCTCCTGTAGGTTTAATTGTTCCAACATATCCAATCGTATTGAAACTATTATCATCATTTATACCTGTGAATGAAAAATATACATTAATATCATTAGTAGTGGCTTCTTTTCCTATTACATTAGCTGTAAATCTGGAAGTTGGATCCGTAGAATCAAATATTGTTAATGGTTTTTTAGAATTAAATGCTTCTAAAGCAGTATTATAATCCTCAACTGTTTGAGAACTAAGATCTATAGTAAGAGGCAGTACATCGTTTTTATTTGCAGCATCAATATTTTCACGAGCTAGAGTTTTATTAGAATCAGAGAGTGTTTGCGTTCTATCATATCTTATTGCGCCAGCATCTACAAATTGTGAATTTATTCCATATATAATTCCTGTAGTAATACTTATTCTAAACAACTCTAATTGAGAACTAGAATTTATTTTAAAGAAATAATGGTTACTGGAATCATCATTACCTCTTACATATATAAGGCTAGTTTCTTTAACTAATAAAGCTGTAGCTTCTAAACGTTTAGTTTTTTCAGCAGCATCAGGAGAAGTAGTTGCATTAATATCTGATTGAGAAATAACATGGACTTTTCATCCCAAATTTTTAAATACTTGATCTTGTTTTTCAGTAGTTACTTCTTGAGGAAGTAAAGAAAGCGAATTAGCATCACATTGATATTCTTTCTCTCAAGTACAAATAGTTGGTCCTTCATCAATAAATGAGATATAAGCATCGAAAACCTTACGCTCTTCACTACCTTCAGTAGTTTTTGCTCTCTCAGCTTCGTACGATGCTTTAGTTTTAAAATGTAAAAATTTTGTTTTATATGCCATAGCGTCTATATTTTATATAGCACCTATAATATTATAGGTTAAAAATAAAGGGAATAGGGAAATCCCTATCCCCTTATTATCTTAATTTATTCGAATTCAACCCAAGTCATTAAACCATCAGCATAAGCTTTTACATCACTAGCTTCAGCAAGACCTTTAGCACTTGAACTTGCACTAGCTACAGCTTGTAACATAGAAGTAACTGTTACTGTAGTTTCACTTTTACTAGTTGCGATATAATTAGAAGCAGTGCCATTAACTACCTGAATTGCAGAATCAGCTTTAGTACCTTGAGCAGAAGTTGCATAAGCACTTGATTCGGTATAAGCTGCACTCTTAAGACCATTAACTGTACCTTTAAGCTGTTTACTAGACATGCTAAATTTAACCTGTCCATTAGTAGTATTAGCTGTATCTACAGTAATAGCCCCAGTTTGTCCTCCAAATGATTGGACGCTAGAAGCAGCAGCGGAAGTAATTCTACCATCCATTGCTTCAATTGCAGCTTGAAGATCACTCTTACTATATGTTCCATCACCTCCAACTAAAATATCTGCACCAGCAAGTACTACATTAGTTGATAATGGTTTACTATTAACGGTTCTTGTAGTTGGAACTTTTTCAGCAAGAGCAGAATCAAGTCCTGAAATCTTTGATGTTGCAAGAGTAGGAATATCAGTTTCTATTAGAGCTCTACGAGTAACTGAAACTACTCCTCCAGTTTGATTAACAGCAGATACTAGTTCATTTGTTTTAGGGCTATCTACATATTCAAGCCCTTCAATAGCCTCAGAAATACTTAAAGTAACAGAACCAGCACCAGTTCCATTAAGTACTGCGATTGCAGATGTATTTTTTTGTACATCAGCAGATTTAGCATAAGAGGATAGATCAACTGTTCCACCTAACTTATCCCACATTCCTGTTTGATTACCTGCGCCTGCTTTAACTGCTACGAAATTAGAACCAGCTTCAAAAGCTTCTCCATTAAGAGTGCCTGCAGCAATAACATTATATGTATCACCAATAACAACTCCTGTAAGAGCAGTAAGAGCTGCAGCATCATCTACAGAACCCTTCATCTTGTACACACTACCAACAGCAGAAGCTACTTTATTGTCAACTTCTATTTTAGTGTATGTAGTAGCTTGAGGAGCTGCTGCTTCAGCCGTAGCTTTAACTGCATTAAGAGCAGTTGTAGTAGCTTTAGCAGCTAAGTCTATAGTTAGACTAGTTACTTTACTTTGAGGAATTTCTCCTACAGCAAATGTAACAGTACTAGTTCCAGACTGAGTAACTGTTGTGCCATCTCCCTTATAAACAATAGCGGCAGGAATTTTGCCAATCTTAGTGTCTGTATATGATTTAGCTGAACTAATTGCAGACGATTTTGCTTCATCTGTGTATTTCTTCAGTCCATAATAACTCTGTACAGTTGAGGCATCTCCAGATGCTCCAATATTTAACTTCTTTGCTAACTCTGTAGTAACTGCAGAAGCTGAAGCTACATCTGATAGATTTAGAGAAATCTCTTCTCCACTTTCGTTAATAATTTTAAGGGTTTTAGCACTCTTATCCCAGCTTGCAGATTTGACGCCATCCCCAAATTTATCAACAGCAGTAGCACTTGTTGCTACTTTAATCATACCTGTTGATGTTTCAAAGTAAATTCTACCAACTACAAGACCTGAAGCGGGAACTGTAGCAATTTTTTGAAAACTTAAATTTGTTGCCATTTTATATTTTTGAGTTTTTACACCCCCCCCTCACTAACGTGAGGAAGGGGAATTATTATTTTTTATTTAACTTCTGTCCAATACATATCTAATTTGCCATCGCCTCCAACTTTAATTGAAGATGAAGCTGATACTAATTTAGATACATTTACAGCTAAAGCTCTAGAAGTACCTATACCTGTAACAGTAATAGTCTCATCAGGACTTGTTAGTGATGTAATACCTCCTGTAACAGCGGTTCTAATACTATCACTAAGAGCCTGCATACCAGCAGCGATTGTTTGATCTGCACCAATTTCAGCACCACCAGTAATGGAAACTCCAACTTTTACAGTTGAGCCTTTTACTCCACTAAGATCTAACTTAAGACCTTCGGCTGATTTTGATAGTGCTTCATTTGAAGCTGGATCTAACTTAACATCAATAACATTTTCTTCTGTAATTGAAACTGCATTACCAGGAGTTAATTCGTCTTGCTTACCTCCAACAGATGTTTGTAAATTCGCAATATCAGCCTTATTCGTTCTAATCTGATTTAAATCTGTATCTGAAATTAGACCTGAGCCTTCAACCTTATCAACTTTATTTGCAAGTTGATTAGTAACAGTAGTAATCTGTCCTTCTAAAGCTGTATCAGCTGCTTCAAGTTCTGTTTTTGCTGCAGAAATAGCGCCATCTACTTGTGATTTAGTATAGTAGCCTGAAAGATCAATTGTACCTCCCAGAGGGTCCCAAGCTGCACCATCCCAGGCATAATTTGTACCTGCAGGAGTAGTACCATGAGCAGCAACTACATTCCAAACATCACCTTTCTTATTTCCTTTAGTAGGAAGTTCTTCGTAAGTATCTTTAGTACCTTTGTAGTCAAGAGCTGCAGCTACAGAAGCTTTTAGTTCATCTACAAGAGTTTTTAAAGCTTTACCTTGTGCTGCAGAAAGAGCAGCATCAGTTCTATCACTTTCAAGTGAGTTAATAATCTCTACAACTGTGCCAGTTGCAAGAGGTTCCCAAACTCGGTTAGAACCATCAGCATCAAAGCCTTTTAATACATAAGTGGTTTTATTTTCCTTTACATATACTAAAAGGCCTTCTACTAACCGAATAGTAGGCATTGAGTCACGGTCAGCTAATGTAGCTTGAACCGTTCTATTATCTAATGGTAGATTCGCACCTAAATCAAAACCTGAACCTACCGAAATACCTTTACCAAAAAATTCTGCCATAATTAGTTAAAGTTTACATAGTAAGTACTAGGTTGTGTCATCTTACCAGATAAATATACTGTGTAATTAACAGCTTGACCATCTAAACCAGTAACCGAAACTGTACTAGTTGCATATGAACTAGTTACATTAAAGCTGTTACTGTCTTTAATATTTGAAACTGTCCATCCTGCTGGAGCTGCAAAACAGATATATTGTTCAGAAATAGGACCAGAAACTTTAATAATTTCCTTTGCAGAAACTGTTTTAGTCATTCCTTTAATAACCTCTTCTGTAATTGCATTTGTAGAAACTAAACCTGAATAAGCTGCACGATAACCTGTTACAGTTGTTTTTTCAGAATCTACACTTCCAGCCACAAGTGGAGTTTGATAATTATTTCCTTTTGAATCTTTAGGTTGAGGACCTTCAGCATAAGCTGCACGATAGTAGTAATCCATTGCACCAGCTACTACTTTCTCTGGTAAAGATTCTACTTTACTTGAACCATATAGAATTTTAGAAGCTTCCATATTCTGTTCACCAGCTCTATTATTTTGTTTCTTTCCTGCTAGAGTAATCATACCTGCATTAAAACTTACGTTAAAGTTTGCTGCAGTAGGAGCATTTGCTCCAATCTCCTGAACATTCTGATAACTCTTTAAAGAGATACTTGCAGAAGGAGCAGTAGATGTTGGATTAACTGTTGGGAAGATAAGAGTATCAAAGATTTCATCATAACTCTTACCTGTAAGTTGTGCTACAGTTGTACCTGCGGCAATACCTCCAAGTTTCTCTACGGTTGCTACTGTAGGATCTAATGAAGACTCATAAGAATCACTTGCTGTAGGATCTAAGCTATCAAGTTTAGCTTTATCTTCTTTAGACATAAGACCATCTGCAGTAACCGTAGCTTTACCTAGTAACAAAGTTGTAGAGGTGGAATCTGTATATGTAATTACAATCCCATTAGCATTGGCATTTAATGCTACATTTGATACTTTCTTATTAGAATCGCCACCATATTCAGTGCCATTCATAATAATTTTCTTAGTATCTGTGGCAAAATAAATACCATCAGCATGCGTAGTGGAATTATAAGAAGCTTGTGGACCTCTATAAAATTTTACAACACTATTAGCCATGTTTTAAAAATTAATTGTTAACATCATTTCAAATTGTAGAGGAAACCTCTTCAATTTTATCTTCTAATTTTTGTATCTGTTGATCCATTTCACTTTTAGTATAATAATCTTTTAAATCTACTGTTATTTGTCCACTTCCTCATTTTTCTCACATATATACATCTTCTGTAGTACTTGGAGAATGAACAACAATATATTCTTCAAATAAGTCGGGAAGTACTGTCGATGTTGCAGGAATTATATATAATTTTCCTAACTTATCAACAGTTGGATCTCCTAACTCTTCAAAACTATTTGCGAATCTTATTTCAAATCCCGATATATTAGGAAAAGATTTTCAAGCAGTTTCAAATTGTTCTTGTGTAAGAGTACCACCAACAGCAATATAAGAATTGTATAAAAAGTCTTGAACTGAATATTCATCCATGGATTCATCACAAGGATCATATCAAATCTTATCGTGCTCTGGTTCGTTATTTGGAAAATCAGATTGACATCCGATTGCTATATTTTCATCACCAGGATCTCCTTTTTCTCCCTGAGGAATTCCAAATTTAAGATTTGCATCACTAATATCTGGATTTAAATCAGTTACATAAGGTTGTGCATCTGGTGCTAATTTTTCTACTTCAGAAACTACAGTTACTGTAGCAGGTTTTCCTTTAGGAACTTTTACATTTAAAGCTCATTCTCTAGGAGCATTAGTTTTATCAATTACTAATGACGGATTTTGATCTCACTCAACAGTTTCAATAGTTCCTGCATTAAATCTTGGAAGTACAGAACCAGTAGCAGTAATAACTTTACTTGATTCCATTGTAAGTTCTAAACTACCTTCTGCATCTGTAATATTAACAGACTTAATAGAATCTCCTTTTAGCTCATTTAAGTAACATAATACTGTCCATTCACTAACAGGAACTCCATCATAACCTCAAAGAATGCGATCATCTAAAAGAGTAGCAGGATCTCCAAAAACTCTAATAAGTTTAGGCGTTTTACCAGGTTCTCCTTGGTCTCCAATAGATCTTCCTAGTACTTGCCAAGTAGCACCATCATTATATGATACATATCATTTATTATCCGTGATTTTAAGTATAGGACTAATTCCATCCTCTCCATCTTTACCATCACGTCCATTTCGACCATCAGTTCCAGGACGACCTTCTGGCCCTCTTTCTCCAGTAGCTTGGCCAATATCTTTTCATGAAGATTGGTTATCCATTGAAAGCATCCAGCGACCATTTTCTATTCGAAGATAAGGAGTTTTTCCATCCTTTCCGTTCTTCCCATCTTGACCATCTACGCCATCCTCACCTGTAGCTTTACCTAGGTTTTCTCATTTATTATTATCATAGGAAAGCATCCAGTTACCATTTTCTATTTTGAATACTGGAGTTTTTCCATCAGCTCCCTTTGTACCAGTGTTTCCTGTATCTCCTTTAGGTCCTTGTACAGGTACGTTTTCTTCAGTTTCTGGATCTTTTAAAGGTTCTCCGTTTACAGTTAAATAGTATAAATCACCTTTTTTTAGTAATCCAAGAACTGGAGTTTTTCCTTCTGGACCCTGAGGACCAATAATATTTGTTGAAGGAATTGAAGTAGGAGTTTCATCATCTAGTTTCCAAGAAATTATTCCATTTTTAACTTCAGGAACTCATACTTTACCAGTAGGTCCTTCAACTCCAGCCATTACAAAGGCTCAGAAGAGATTAGGTTTAATACCAATAATCTTATTTTCTTCTCAAACCAATTCAGGCACATTTAAAGACGAAGATGTATGACTCCTAGTACAAGATAATAAAGCTCCCTCAAATGCTACAAAATCTATAATGTATTCATCATTAAAGTAATGTGTATTAGTCATCCATTCTCCAGCCATTTTAAAGGACGTACCTTTATAAAAGTCTCTTGAATTGTATGCTCCTACATACTCTCTTGAATTCTGAAGATCAATATTTGGTTGTATATTATTTTTTTTCATATAGTTTATATAACTTCGATAACTTTTTGCAAAATTACATTTTTAGTTGAGGAAAACAGTCATCCTTTATATTCTTTACCAGCAGTTACTACTACAGGATTATTTACTAATATTTCGTAGTTTGCAGATCAAGTAGCAGGTTTTCCAGGAATTACTGTATTAGGCAATAATCAGATTTTTAAAGTTATACTTTGTCTTGGTAATACTGCTACATAGTCATAAGACTCTAACATATCAAATCCTGGTCGATAAAATCCTATAGAATCAAATAATAATGGAATATTGCCGCTATTAAATATATCAATTGTATATTTTGACTCATGACTCATATTATCAAATACAGATGCGTCAATATTTAATAGTTGTACTTTTGATTTTGTAATACTGGATTCATTCATATAAACAGTAATATTCTTTAACCCAGTAAGAGTAACTGTCTGAGTAGTAGAGCTATATGATAAATCCAATACCTCCTCATCTGAACTACTCATATTACCGTTTACAGAAATATTTTTCGCATAAATGTTTCCATCAGTTTCAAATGAAATATTTCCTCCAGCAAGATACCCAGCCCCTGTTCCAAAATTAAACAACATATTAGGAATAAATGTTCTAACTCCTGGTTTTGTAGGATCAGTACTTTCAATTGGAGTTCCTATAGAATCTTTATTGAAATTTTCATAATGGGTAGAAACATCTCCATTCTCATCTACTCCCTGCTGACTAAACATATATACATCATTAAATACAGCAGAGCCAATTAATCCGTTTCCAATAATTCCAACTTTAGTATATAGTGCTTCAAATGCTTCTAACTTAACCCAACTACTACTAGTATCGGTACTTGGGGATTCATTACTATGTAATGTTCCTTGCCATGTTCCCACTATATTTAATACATAATAGTTAGCATCATTAGAATCATATACATAAGGAGTTTTATCTACAGTTCCTTGATATACTGTATTAACATTATAAATACCTTCAGGATAAATTATTTGTCCTTTAGAACCGTTCTCTCCATTTAACCCATTAGTTCCACTTAATTTAGTGGGAGTACTCCAGCTACCTTCAATTGTGCCAACTTTATCAGTATTACTTGTATAATTTACTCTGGCTTGAATAAACCAAATATAAGGAGTCTCTTCAGTAGGAGTTGGAACTGCTAAATTCCAACCTGTTGGCTGTCTTGTTGTTCCAGGAGTACTCGTTCCTCCATAAATAGTTGTAGTTCCTAAGCAATAACGAACTTCAATACCAATTCCAGGTAAACCATCAACTCCGTCTTTACCTGCAGGACCAGGATCACCAGTAACACCAGGTTCTCCTTTTATTTTAGTCCATTTATAATCAGAAGGATCGTTACTATCGTTTATATTAAAATCTACATATACTCCAATTCAAGCACCTGGATCTTCTCCATTGTTACCTGTAAAGGTTACGCCTCCATCATTAGAGTATTTAATATGTAGATAACTTGTTTTTCCATCTTCTCCGTTAGTACCTGGGATTCCTTGTTCTCCCTTTTCTCCTTGAATTCCTTCAAATCTTGCCCAAGTATAGTCAGAGGGATCTGTACTATCTGCTTGAGTAAAATCTACATAAGTTCCAATATATGTACTTGGAGTTTCAGTCATTTGACTTGAAGAAGTAGGGTTGGCAACAGCAGAATATTTAATATGAAAATATGTAGTTCTTCCATCTTCTCCTGGAGTTCCAGGAATTCCGTCTGTACCATTCGTACCATTTTCTCCACTTATAACAACTGGAGTAGTCCAGTTTGTATTTAAAGTATCATCAGGATTAATAGTTGCTGTAGTCATCCAAAGATATCCATCTTTAGATTTTTCAGGAGGAACCACAGACCATCCTGAAGGAGTTCTTACTGTTGCGTTTAATGTAGGAGGATTTGAATTACTTGTATTTACGGCAAATCTAAATTCTGTAAATTTACCATCTTGAGCCTGACCATCTCTACCGTTAACTGGTATTACTTCTGACCATTCAGTTACAAGACCTGTCTCCCCATTAACTGTTCCAATACATTGTCACCAATTGCCACTAGTTGTAGGATAATCTTCCCATCCAGATGGACTAGGACTATTTCCTGTAGGCTTTGATGGTTTACTATCACTTAATTTATAAACGTATGTTTTCCAATTTGGTATTACTGCATCCTGTCCCTTTTCTCCTGTCATTTGAACAGGATCTGACCATTCTCCAACAAGAGTAGAATCTCTAAAAGATGCTGTGATTGACCATATAATTTCATAAGAAGTATGAATAGGAACAACTGTACTTCATACAGAACCAGGATTTGTATTTGTTTTATTTACAACTGGAGGAGTATTTACACTACTACTTTTTGCATACATCAACTTAATACTTAATCCATCTTCTCCATTAGAACCATCAGTTCCGTTTGTTCCATCTTTTCCATCTTTTCCGTCTTTTCCGTCTTTTCCGTCTTTTCCATCAGCTCCTTTAGGTAATCCAAAACTAAATTTGAATATATCTCTCTCTAAAACTACATTAGCATTAGCCTGAGTAGTTGAAGAGACATTTACTACTTCTGCATCAAAATTAGGAATTTCTCCGCCGCCAGAAATAGTTTTCCATTCAGTATCATAATCAGCATTAGACTTTTTAACTAAAGCTTGACCTGTAGTACCTCCAGGAACTACTCCTACTCCATCTGTTCCATTCTGACCTGGATTACCTGTTGCTTGTCCTATATCTTCTCATGTTTGTCCTTCATTCATTGAAAGCATTCAACGACCATTTTCTATTTTTAATTGAGGAGTAATACCGTTTTCTCCAGATGGACCTGTAGGCCCAATATCTCCAGGATCACCTTTTTCTCCTTTACCACTATTTCCCATGATAAAAGCTCAATAAGGATTTGGTTCTACTCCAATAATTATGTCGTTTTCATAGATCAACATAGGTTTATTTCATTCTGATGATAAATGACCTCTTAGACAATACAGTAAACTACCATTGTAAGATATAAAATCAACAATATGTTCATCATTAAAATAATGAGTATTAGGGGCTCAAGCACCTGCCATTTTGAAAGAGGTGCCTCTATAAAAGTCTCTAGAACTATACATATTGTAATATTCTTGTGAGCTTACTGCATCTTCTACGATTACATTAACATTAGATCTCTTCATAATATTGAATTATTTTAATTATTTCACTATTAGTTGGATTTCCGTGTTCAATATAATCAATTGCATTAACAATCTCATTCATTGTAAACAATGATTTCTTGTTAGGTAAATGTCCAATATTAATATTAATTAACTCTTGAACAAATATTTTATATAATTCATTATATAGAATTTCCACAACCACAACTATTATTTATATTACCTAACTCTTCTCCACATAAGGAATTACATGAAGATAAGTTATCTAATATTCGTTGTGCTTCTGTAAAGTTTCCCATATCTTTTAGATAATCAAACACATACATAGCACTTAATAAGAAATCTCTTCGATCTCTTAAACTTTCATTTGTATTACATTTATCATAACTACATATCTTACTATTACTTAACAGTAATTGCCGTTGCAAATATACTAAACATCTTTGTAATTTACAAACACTAAACACATTTTTTATTGGACAATAGAAAGTTTGTGATGCTTTATTTTCCTGAACTAAATCGTATGCCACTTTGTAGTTAACAATAACTTCAGAATTTTTAATTACTTCGTCTAAAGTATGTCCATCCTGATTTGTAATATTAGACTTATATAATTTTCCTTTAAAGAAAAATAATTCATCTATTAGGTTAATATATTTATCAGGTTCGTCTTCATCTTGAAAATAACTTAATTGAGGAATTACTAATTTATAATAAGAATATGTACCATCAATATCTAACATAAACTCAGATGCAAATCTAGTTAAATATTGTCCTCTATTATGTAGTTCTTTTCTTATTTTAACTGATTTAGGAAGTAGATTCTTATCAGTATTATAAGATAGGAATTCTAACATTATATACTGATTTAAATCTACTCCTAAAGCTAAATAATCACTATTATCTACAGCAATTAATTTGCAATCAGACCTAACAATTACGTCAATATTTATTTTTTTATTCATATTATACAACTTGTTTTATTTTATCATTATATGGATTTGCATCAACTGTTTCTGCAGCTTGAATTTGAACTTGTTGCTGTTTAGTTTCAAGAAGTTTGTCATTATAATCTTTATCATTCTTGACTTTTTCTCTTTCAATAGCTACTTTTTCAGCTTCAAGTTGTAGTCTAGCTTGACTATTTTGTTCAAGTTGATTTTGTGATTGACCTAATTCCCTTTGTAATTGTTCATTTTGTTTCTGTAACTGTTGCAGATTTTGTTCATATTGCTGAAGTTGTTGCTGCAACTGAGAAACACTATTATTTTCTTCCTTCTTAACAGCAGTAGCTTTAGCTACATAACGTTTAAGTTCGGACATACTATTGGCAGTTGCAATACTTACTGCCATATCGGGATCTGACATTCCAGCTTTAATTAATTCAATATTAAGAGCCTTTACAGTTTCCATATCTTTAAAAGACTTAGAACTATCCTCAATATGTAAATCAAAATCTGTAAGTGTATAATGTTCAGGAAGTGCAGTAAATATTCTTGAATATTTATTACCTAACACAATAGTACCAGTAATACCATTTGGATATACTAATTTAGCTAAATTAAGCATATCATAATTAGCTTCTTTATAAATGATATCCATGGTCTCAAAATATTGTTTAGTTAATAAACCTGACATTTTAACTCCAAGTTGAACATTAGAAACTGCATCTCTCTGTTCATATTGAGCTAATCTTTCAGGTAACACTCCTGTAATTGAAGAAGCTTGTTGTTCTACAGCTTGAATAGCTAATTGAATGCCTTGAATAGCTTGGGCTTTAACTGTGTCATCAAATCCATTAAAAATAGTATTTGGCATACCTTCGCTGCCTTCTTCTTTACTATTTATTAATGCTAGCCCATTTTTTTTATATGCTTGTCAAGATTTAACTCTGTCTGTTAAATCGTCTCCTAAAAATGATGGAATAAAAGACACGTCCATCCAATCTCCAACTCCTCCTGAAGAAGCAATAAGGTTGTCTCTACAGTAAATTAAGAGATCTAGCTTATCTTGTAGATCCATAGTATTAGTAACTAAAGAATATGGATCTCCATTCTTATCTAAGAAAAATATTCCATTGACAGATAATCTACATCTACTTGGACAATCGGCACTTCTTACGATATATTTTGACTCTCCACGAGTAATGTATACTTCTGAACCAATTTTTACTCCTTCATGTCTTGTTAATTCTCCAGTTTTATAATCTGCTTCAATTCATTCAACTTCATATACAGGAATAAGATGATTCTTTATAGGTTCTATTGAATCATAATCTCCAGGCCATCCTGGATGTGCTTCAAGTCCTGCAAGAATACCTGTATGTAAATTATCAGCTCGTAAATTAGGCTCAGCAGGTTTACCAACATATCTAACCAAATAAGTAGGAGATGTTGAATCTGCAGTTTGTTGCATATCTCTAATTTTCTTAGCTGCTTCTGTAGTTAATTCTGATCTGAATGTATTTAAGATATCCTCTCTTGACATTCATTTTCTAATAACAACTCTCTTAGAATCTGCAAGATAAGGAGAATTTGGATTACGTTCTACAAACGTATTAACAGGATTTAAAATTTCAATATTAACATTTGAATTACTTTCTGTAGGTTTAACTCTATAGTAACAAGTACCTGTAATAAGTAAATCTGTAAGTAATTCTGCCATTTTACGTTTTAAATCGATGTTTCTTGATTGTCTTAAATAATCAAGAATATTTTGTGCAGCAATTTCATATTCAGAAACAAAAGATTGATCTATATCTTGTTGAATTGAGGCGATCTCTTTTTCAACAAAAGGATCATTTACAATTTCTTTATTTTCAATAATAGCTGCAATAATATTATTCTTTAAATACTGTTGCAAATAATTAAATACTTCTGCACTAATTTTAAGTTGCTTTTCTCTCATTATATTTGAAACAGTCTTCTCATCCTTACAAGATACTTTTAAATCTTGATTTAAACCTAGATATTCTCCAACTAGTACATCAATATGTTTCTTAATCAATGGTGTAAAACTAACTGATGTAGGAGTCCCAATTCCATAATTTTCTTCTAGGTGTTTGAATTGATCAGCATCTCTATGACAATGATAGTATCCATAAGCTTTTCTCATGGCAACTTTATCATATACAAGATTACCTATCGCATCATTAATCTTCTTTACTTCATTCTCTATCACCATATTCTAATACTATATATTGATTTCCTTCACCTGGAGTAGTCATTTCTCCAGAATAATATTTTGTTCTATCCAGTTGCCTATTTCTAAGTTCTTTTTCAAGAAATTCAAAAAAACCTTCTTCATCACCTTCATAGACTAAGACTAACGGAGCTTTTCACTGATTTAAGTCTAAACTTAATTTTCATTGATTACCATCTATAGTTAATGTAAAGTCTCCAGTATAGTATGCACACATAGCCTTTTCAATTGTTTCGTATACTTTATCAACGAGTTCCATTTTTTTGTGATATTACTCCATATTCTTTATAGCCTTTTTCATTAGTGTATCACCCTATGTTTTTTCATTCTTTTGCTAATTTATCCTGAGCAGCAGGCCGTATATTCATTAATTCTTCATCTGCAATTTCTGCCATTTCCATAGCTGCAATAATATCGAACTTTCGTTTATTTTCTCAAGAATATTTTAGCAATTGCTCAAGCATTTCATCAATATCAATTGAATAACAGTAATCATTAACAAAATTATTAATTAATTCAAGACCATGCTTGATAATAGCTTCTGTAGCTGGTACACCAATCATTTGTGAGTTTCCTCTTTTCATATCTCCAAGAGTTGAAGCAGGACGTTTCATAAATAGACTATCTTTCTTTTTTTCTTTAAAATATGTAACAATACTAATCTTAGTATGTTCAAGTAGTGCTTTACAATTATATCATACTAATAATTTCATTGCTACATCATATGCTTCTCGAATATCTCGAGGACGATCTTTATAGATCGCAACATATTTAGCTTCTTGTAATCCATATATCCGTTTCTTAATAACTATACAGAAATCAGATACATCTGTTGAGGTAGAAGAATCTCCAGAACCTTGGTCAATAGAGTCTATTCCTGCAACATATAAATTTTTTAATACAAGTCCATCTTCATCACGAAGTGGCCTTTCATATATAGTAATTTTACTATTTGGATTACTTACAACTTTTACTTTTGTTAAATCAGGAGTATCTCCAGAACGATCTCATAATAATGATACATACTCTGGTTTTAATCCTGCTTTAAATATTCTAATTTGGGTTAATCTATCTGCAATTGCAATTGAATCAAAGATATTTTCACCCTGCTTATATAATGCTTCATTTGGAATAAAACAGTGCTCTGCACAATAATCAAGTAGATCTTTACCACTTAATTTTTTACGTTCTTCCTCATAAAACTTTTTAAATTCTTCAGATTGTGTAACTCCTCTTGTATCTAAAAATTCTTCTCGTAAACTAAACTTATGAGCTGGAATAAAGAAAGCTGTTAATTGTGGCTTTCTATCTTCTGTATCATAGTTTTTATATGGAAGTACATTATATCCTTCTGGTTTTGCAAAAATATTTGTTAAACCTTCAAGTGCCATATCATCACCACCTGTACCTAAAGCAATACGTGTTCCAAAATGATAACCACCAAGCTCAACAAGAGCATTACCTTGAATCCAACTTTTAGTTAAATATTTATTAGATCCTGCTTCTTCATAGATTAATCTATCGACACGATCACCACGAATCTTATCAGATGTATCAGCAATTACTGAATCAATTTCTGACATTCAACCATATTCAACTCCATCAGGAGTAACTTGAGATGCACGTTTAGTATCTGCATTATTAACTTTTTGCCGTAAATGGCGCATACCTCCATTAGTATTCATGTCTAATCAGTTTAACTGCTTTCAACATTTAGTTTTTAAAGGAGTAAGTTTACCTTCTGCAGCACAAGTTAATAAAGAACGATAACCTCTATTAGTTATATAAGGCCTTACTGCTAAACAAGCAACAATCTCAGATAATCCAATACCACGAGCTTTTAATATAGCTACATCTTTGTGTAGTCTTTCAGCCATTTCAACATAATGAAAGAATTCATATTGTTTAGCTAGAAATGTAGGAAACTTTTCATTACGACCAGCACCACCTCTAGCTCCTTCAGAAATAACTTCCATTCTATAGAAATTTAAAAAGAAATAATGATCTCCTGTAATTCTATATTTGCCAACTGTATAACCTTCAGTACAACGTTTATATTGCTCTCTCCAGAAATCATTATAAGGCTTTGAATCTGCAGGATATTCCGTATATGAACCAGTTCTATCATAAATTTGAGCTAGTTCATTAAAAGGAGTAGGATCAAAATCTAAACCTTGAGTTTCATTAATTGGTCTATATCCAGTTAATTCATATGATAGCTCTGGATCAAAGTAAAGTACATCTTCAGTGACCGCCACATCTCACAAACCATCTCTCTTTTTATAAAAATCAGTTGCAGTATACTCAAATTGTTCTGTAGTATCTTTTTTCTGATCTCCAAGCATTTCTTGTAATTGCTTTTTTAATTCTTCTTCAAATTTATCTGAAAAAGATTGAGGAGTTGGTTCAGGTTCTTTTATTGATTCTCTAAGTTCTTTATATTTCTCTTTAGCAGTTTTCTTTCTTTTAACTTCTGATTCTTCTTTATTTTTTATCTGTTCAAGCATTTTTTTACGTGCTTGAGACATTGAAGATTTAATTGTCTTTACCATACTTAACTATCCATAAATCCAGGTTTTACATCCCCTCTATTTTTAGCATTGGATTGCATTTGATCTTTTTTATAATTAAGCTCAAGTTCTTTTAATTTATCTGCCATAACTCCAATACTAGCAATATCGGCTAATACATCTTTTGCCTTAAAGATAGGTTTACTATTATTATCTCTCTCTTCAAGGTCTATATTATCTAAAGATACTCTCATTTTTTCAAGAGTTCGATACGCTGTTTTTATAAGGCTAAGTATTCTAGAAGAATCTTTGATTTCCATGTATTTTCTAACTGCTGCATGGAAGACTGGATCGTCTCATTCTTCTTGAGTTAATCCAGAATCTTCCATAGCTGCATCATGCTTTTGTCTCTCTAAGTATTGTTGATATGGACTTTTTCAGTCACAAAACAACCATATATATTTAAATTCTCTTCAAGCTCTTAACCTCTTTGTTCCTTTTGGATCTTCTTTACATTTATTTCTTTCTATATCTCACAGCGCTGCAAACTCCTTTATTAATAATATTTCGTATTCGTTAATCTTTAGATTACATGTTACATTATCATAAAGGAATAAATCTAGCATTACTTATTTTAGATTAAAACGTTTATTAAATGCTTTGTCCCGTTTATCGTATTCTTGTCTTTCAACTTTTTTATCTCTAAATTTTCACCACTTAGGATTATTAGAACGTGACATGCTACTTAAATCGTTTGTATATGTTGTATCTCTTTTATCTGCACTTATATCTCTATATGAACGTTTTCCTTTTGGATTTGTTACAATTTCTCTTATAGATCCATCTGAATTAATTATTCTTTCAGATTTATATCCATTAGATTTAGCTTGTTCAGTATCAGCAGTACCGTTTGCCCAGTAAGGAATACCTGTCGGATGTAAGAATTTTAATAGATTCTGTTGTCTAGGTGTATATTGTTCTGGAGCAAACTCATCTAATTTTCTTTCTGCATTAGAAATAATAGGATTTGCAATTCTATTAACCATAACAGGATTATAACCTATTTTAATTAAAGAATCTCTAACTAATCCTGTAGTATTAAATACATCATGTACATTGTGATCTCCTGTCCTATTGTTTAGCGCCTTAGTAACAGCTACACTATCATTTGGATTAACCTTTACTTTAGTTGTAGTTTTACCCCCTTCTTGGAAAAATGAACCAAGGTTTCTTGGATTGATGCGGTGTTCAACAGGAATAGATCCTAAAGTAGCATTATTTCCATAATTGACCGACATACTTCTAGGTCCTACATATCTACTATCAAACCTATTAGGATTACCTAAATTAGATGCCACTATGTAATCACTATATGAAGGATTAGTTATAACTAATTCTTCATTCATATTTGTAGGTCTAATTCCTTTAGCTGCAGACATTCCAGCTTCTTCTGCTCCAGAAATATTTCTTGATCCAAGATTAGATTGTGGAAGTTTTGGTTTCTTAGGAGCAGGTCTTGTTGGAGCTAATTGAGTTCCATATAATTTTCCATTTCAAGTAAAGCTAGTAAGTCCTGCACTTCTAGCTGCTGCAAAAGCTTGATTGAAATTACCTTGGGATAAATCAGGAGTAACATTAGTTTGTACATTTACTTTAGGAGTAATTCCAGTTTTCATAGATACTCCAAAAGATAAAGGTTGAGAAATAACTGAACCTTCAGTTTTTGTTACTTTAGGTTTAGAATTATCTCCTACAATATTTTTCATTGCAGCTGCTTTGACTTCTCTTCTACTTAATCCAAGATCTTGATCCTTAATAGCAGATTTCATATTTCTATATGCAGTGCGATTGAATTTAGAAGATTTCTTACCTTCTTTTACAACCTTCTTATTTTCTTTACGCTCATTCTTTGCAGATCCTCCATCTTTAAATTTATTAACAAGATAAGCAAGTTTGCCTCCTTGTTTAAACATTCCTGCAGATTGCTCTTGTTTAAATTGATTAATCAATCCAGAAATAGTATTCATACCATCTTCTGTTTGTGCTAATTCATTTAGCTTTCCTACAATTTCTTCAGGAGTTTTATTTTGGAATTCTTCTACTTTAGATGGAAGTCATTGAACAAATTGCATTAATTCTTCTTGTTCCATGATTATATTGTTTTATTATTAATATCTGTTGTAGAGCAAGTAATTTCAAATTTATTATATTTAGGATCTAAAGGTTGTGAAGGATAAACCCAAACAGGAGTAGTATTTGGAGTAGTTGTAATTGTATAATTCTGTCCTTCCAAAAACTCTTTAATTTCAGCTACAGTGCCTTCTATTGTTATACCATTGTTTAAATAAGCTTTCATAATTACTTGTTTTTATAAAATTTTAAATCTTTTGTTGAGAATACTGCTTCACGTAAAACCATATTCTTATCAAATCATCTACATTTAATACCTTTAAAGATATTAGTTATTTCATTACCATGTTTGTATGATTGTGTAATTTTTTCTACTACATACATAACAGGAGATGTAAGTTCACCATGTTTTAAAGTGACTACATCTCCTGGGTTAAAAAACGTTTTTTCAATTTCGTTTATCATATTATTCTTTGTCCTTTTCAATTACTCGACATATAATGTTTTGTTCACTGATAGCGTAATAACCCATATTATTGAATGGAACAGGTACTACAGAATTTCTGTAATATATATCCTCTCCAGGTTTTACGTATTTACATTCGGGTCCTGCAGAAATAACAGTACCACATGCAATAAATTGTTCAGCTCTCTCCATCTCACCAGTATCATCAGACTTATATGTATCTGCAAAAAGATCTCCTGGAAGAATTAAACCTGAAGCACTTGTCTTAATTTCTCTATAAGGATTTTTTTCAAATGGTTTTATAATAACAGTATATCCTGTTGCAGCTACCCTCATTTTAGATGCATCTTTTGTGCCTTTGTTTAATTCAAGTAATCTATTTGCTGTTAAAAGCTGTTCTTCTTCCATTTTTTTATTGAGAGCAGCAATTTCTTCAGGAGTTAATTCCTTTGTTTCATGTTTAACGTTTGCTCCCATAAGATGAACTCCCATTTCTTGCATGTGTGCATTTCCTAAAAGATTTTTTCCCATAATCATTTACATTTTTAAATTTAACTTATTACCATTTATTTATTAAGCATCTTGCGTATGCAAGTCTTGTTTTTGCAGATAATCTACATCCGCATCCTTTTCTATATCCAATTTTTGGTCTATCTGAATAGTCTGTTTTATTATTTTCATTAATATATAATCTAGGATTACATATCGGACCCATTGGCGTTTCTTTGTATAATGGACATTCTTTACAAATTGCTAATCTTTTTTCAGATAAGTCTTCGTTTTTATTAATTGCTTCATTAACATGTCCACTAATAATATCTATTAGTCCCATAATTAAAATACTATAGGTTTATCTAAATCTAATTCAGATTTAATCTTTATATCTCTTTTATAATGTTTTAACATTGTTTCTACATCTGATTTTAAATAATCACATTCATGTTCTGTAATATGATTATTATGGTCAATATGTATTAGTACTAAACGTTTAATATTAAAGTTTGGATTAATTTTCTGTAATAAATATGCATACAATGATAATTGTAATGTATAATGATAAAAATTACAGTCCATAATATTACCCATTGGGAATTTCATCATAGTTCTACTTTTAGTAAATCTATTATAAAATGATTCCTTATCGATTTTCTTATTAGTATTATGTGTAACTATCATTGAATCACCGAATAAAAACGTGTGTGATGGACTGTCAACTTCTAAGCATTGCGTTGCTACTGTATCAACTCTTTCTACAGATATAATATTTCTAAATGTATTCTTATTTTTAGATGGGAAGTCGATATCTTGATTTCTTACTAAAAAGGGATTTAATCCATCAGTTGAAAAACATACATCTCATCCTTTAAATATCTTTCCATTACATTTTTTATCTACTTCAAAAACAGTAGCTTTTATGCCTAATGTACTTACTAACCTTAATAAATCTTCAGCTTGTCATTTCTGAGTAGTTCCCATTACAAATCTTTTTCTAGATTCATGATAGTAACCATCAGTATCCATTAACCCTCTAAGCAAATCAAGTCTTTGTTGATAAGAGGCTCGCATATATAAATCAGGTATAAACTTATTATTTAGTATTCCTAGATCGTTAAGTTTTTTTCTAATATTATATATAGTTCGCATTTCCGCAGATTTTCCGTCAGAAAGATCTCCTCCAAAAGTATATCCTCTATTTTCTATTTCTTCCCATACTTTAGAGTTTATATTAGTGATAATTCCACATGACTTAGAACCATCTCCGAGTCAACATCCTAGTATATAAGGATCTATGGGAAGTTCTATTTCTGGAAGATTTAGAGGATTTGCGTTCATTATTTTTGGGATATTGTACGAGGTTCTTGGTTTATCAATTAACCACTTTGCAATATCTTCTGTGGTCATAACTACTTCCCTAAATGTTTTATCTATATTCCTAAAAGAAATAAGTCATCTATGCTCATGATCTGCCACAATCGACTCTCCATTATCAAAAGTTATTTTAAAACACGGATTGTAATGGATATCTGATTTATGTAACACTTTAGTTATATTTCCTTCTTTATCAAATATCTCTTCTCCCTCCTTTATATCCTTAATAGTTGTCCATCCGTTTTTAGTTGGAATTTTTGTATCTAGAGGGAGTCCTTTATAATCATATATATAAATATCATTCCCATCTTTAATAAGTAAGTCAAGTTGTCCTGCAATTCTTAATAAACCATCTTCTGATTTATAACTAATCATAAATTCAGGATAAACTCCTTTTTCTAAATCTAATTGATAATATCCCTTCTTACAAGTAAATTTTCCTCCAAGACCAAATTTTTTAAGATCTTGTTCTTCAGATTGATAATACATATTCTCAAATTGAGCGTGTATTTTTGTTCCTCTTTCACAAGATTTATTTCTTTCAGTTTCATATGATTGAAGGATCTCAGTACGTTTACTTTCAAATTCTTCTTTACTAATTTTTAATTTTTCAAGAAGTTTTGGATCTCATCTTTTAGTATTTAATAATGAAGTCTTTACGACTTTAAAAATTTCTGAATCAACTAAAGCTTCGCAAGCTTTATAAGCAGATCAAAATGCCGAATCAAACTCATTAACATATTTATGTATTAGAGTAGTAACTGATACATAAGGCTTATTATCATATTTATCTAAGTATAGATGTTTTGCATCTGAATAAATAACATCTTCTGTCTCTTTATCTACTTGATAACCATTAACATATTTTTCTTTTACATTATCTAACTTTGGCATTATTTATAACATTTGGTTTTATATATTGTCCTATTATAGCTCCATATCTAATTAGGCTTTCTTTAATCTCACTTTCTTCATATTCTATATTATTCATATTCTCTCAAGTAAATCCAAGAATTCCAGTTGGAGTTCCAATATCATCTTTTAATAAAATACAAGCGAGATACTCTATATTATTCTTTCTAAATCGATCATATAATACATGATCTAGTGATTCTAAAGCTGTAGAGTCTCCAATAAAAGTTGTATGTGCTTTCAAATAATCTGGAAGCGTTAACCAGCTAAGATGAAAATCATCATACTGTTCTTTAATTGAATGTATACCTTCTCCACATAATTCAAACCTCATTGATCCATACAACCAATTCGAAATACCATTATGATACTGAATAATTCATACTCGATCTGCATTTGACCTATATAAAAGCTTAGGTAATAGATCTTTAACCTTTTTATCATCATCAATTCTATTTACTAGTTCTTGAGTATGTTTTTGTGCCATATAATCTGAATACTTATCAAATAAGAATGTAGGATTATAACATATTCGTAACGTAATATTTAAAATAAACATAATAATTAAGGCTTTAAGAATACTACATACTCCATAGTCTTTTATATATTGTAAAATTGTCCCTAATCAAGTTAATCCTGAAGTTATATCGGGTTGTTTCTTAGCCATATCTATTTCTTTAAATTATTTGTATAATTTTATTTGGATGATGCAAATATATAATAATTTTTTTGTATATCCAAATAAATCAGTAAAATGTTTGCATATAATTAAATAAATAACTATATTTGCAGAAATAATGTGCTAACATAATGTAAATAAAATTTTAAAAATATTATAATTTATGAAGTATAACGATGAAATACTAAACAAAATTGCTGAGTCTTATAGTAAAAAGATTGATGAAAATACTAATCTAGATAATGTAATACTTGGTTATTTAGAGATGATGAAAAATGGAAGTAAGATCCATATTAAAAAGAAGAACCGAGGAAAATTTAGTGCAAGTGCTCGTAAAGCAGGGCAAAGTGTACAAGAACATGCAAAATCTGTTCTAAATAATCCTAATGCTACAACTCTTCAAAAACGAAGAGCACAGTTTGCGATTAACGCTAAGAAGTGAAATCATAAGAAATAAATATGATAACACAAAAATGTAAATATTGCCAAAAAGATTTGCCTAAAACAACAGAATATTTTTCTAAGTATTCCTCAATAAATAACACAATAGAGCCAGGCCTAAATTATCATTCTATTTGTAAACAATGTGAATACGAAAAAATCAGAAACGATAACTGAAAAGATGGATTATTAAAGTGTCATATTTGTGGCAAATATTTTCCAGAGGAAACTTTTCACAAAATAGGTAAGAAAACTAAGAAATATAGTTATAGAAACAATAGAGATAGTAGATGCCCAAAATGTAAATTAGAACAAATTAAATCTAATAGAAATAAATATTCTAGGGAAGAAAAATTAAATGCAATCTTATTAAGTAGATTTCATGGTGCTAAAGATAGAGCATTAAAAAATAATATTCCTTTTGATATTACTTTGAATGATATACGATTAATTTGAGAACAACAAAAAGGATTATGTGCTATTTCTAAATTGCCTATGACTTTTGATTTATATCAAGGAAGAACCTTTACTAATGTATCTATAGATCAAATTAATCCTCATTTAGGATATACAAAAGAAAATATTCAGTTAGTTTGTATGACAGTAAACCAAATGAAATCTGATATGTCTTTAGAAGAATTATATATGTTTTGTGAGGCAATAATCAAAAATAAAAAATAATGAGAACCGATAATTTTATTAACTACAAAATATCAACTAATAATATTTATATTACTGATTCTTTTCAATATACAACTAAAAAAGAGATGAAAGAAATAATTCAGTATTTGAAAAAATTATATCCCAATCATATTGTATTTACAAGGTCTATTTCATCATTAGTTAAAGAATGACAGAGTCATAATCTATTATATCGATTAAGAATTGCTAAAGATCGAACTAAAGATGTAGATTTGGAATACCCACAAAAATGATATTATAAAATTGCATATTTTTTATTGTCTCTACTTTATATATAAAAATTAAGAATATTATATTATGCAAGCAAATAAATATTTCCAAGTAAAAGAACTAGTATCATCTAAAATATATAATCAATATGGTGATGATGCTATAAAATTTCTAGATCCAAAAGCTCTTGAAGCTTTAGAGAATGTTAGAGAAATTCTAAATGTTCCTCTTATATGTAACAATTGATACGCAGGAGGATCTAGAAATTATAGTGGTTATAGAGAACCTGGGTGTGGAGTTGGTACTCCTACAGGCTATCATTATAAAGGTCAAGCGTTTGATTTAATATCAACTAAATTAACTGCTAAAGAGATGAGAGAAATTCTCGAAAATAATCAAGATAAACTTAGGTATCCTATACGAGTAGAAAAATGAGACAATAAAGGTGAAATCTCTTGATTACACATTGATATTTCTCCAAATACACATGGGAAAAAACTATACTTTTTTAAAGCATAACATATGAAATGATATATTAAACTGTTAAGATGGATCTGGGAGTTCCCACAGTGTCTCCTAGGCCTTATCTTAACCAAATGTTACAATGTCGAACGTAAAGAGACATTTAAAGAAATTCCAATTTATGCAGGAGACTTTCCTGGAGGTATTTCATTAGGATTATATATC
>ENA-OOSB01000015-OOSB01000015.1-human-gut-metagenome-genome-assembly--contig:-NODE-15-length-86898-cov-5.002971_pt1 | contig 86898 bp, 91 predicted proteins | sample MGYA00241173_ERZ501204 | MGnify/ENA primary metagenome ERZ501204 (study PRJEB25962, sample SAMEA1965384) | human gut metagenome | biome: human gut; feature: human-associated habitat; material: faeces...
TACGCATCATCGCCTTGGTGGGCCATTACCTCACCAACTAGCTAATGCGCCGCAGGCTCCTCCTTAAGTAGATTGCTCTTTTAAATAGTTAAACTTTTGTCTTACTATCCTATCCAGTTTTAACGTTCGTTTCCAAACGGTATCCTCGTCTTAAGGGTAGATTACCTACGTGTTACTCACCCGTTCGCCGCTAGGGTACAAGTACCCTCGCTCGACTTGCATGTATTAGGCACGCCGCCAGCGTTCATCCTGAGCCAGGATCAAACTCTCCATAAAATTTTATTTTTATGAAAACTATTGTTTTCCTTTTTGCTCTGATGTATTTTTTTTCAGAATTGTTGTAATTAATTCGCTTGGCTTATTAATTGTCATTTTGTTCAGTTTTCAAAGACCATCGCACTTTAACTTTATTCGTTATTGCGCTTCCTTAGTATACCACATTCTATGTTATACTGTCAACTACTTTTTTAAGTTTTTTATTCTTTTTTTGTAGTCCGTTCGAATCTTTTTTTGACTCGCAACGTGTTTTATTTTACTCTTTTCTTCATCCGTTGTCAACTCTTTTTTTACATATTTTTCTCTTTCTTCTCTAGCCTAAAAAAAAATATGGTCTTTTTGACCATATTCTTAATAGTTTACTTTATTTGTTATATTTTTATAATCAGAATATAACTTTAAGCACTCTTCCCTATCAAGCTCCGTCATAAACTTTTTCTTTTCATCTTCCGTCATTGAATAAAACTTATTGTCTCTAAATCCAATTTCTTCCGTGTCAATAACATTACAACCATAATAAACCTTACTAATATTAGCCCATAATATCGCACCATAGCACATTGGACAAGGCTCACCTGTTGTATAAAGTTCGCAACCTGATAAATCAAAAGTATGTAAATTTGCTGATGCATTTCTAATTGCTTGCATCTCACCATGGCAAGTAGGATCATTGTTTGAAACGACCTGATTATGTCCTTTTCCTACAACCTTGCCATCCTTAACTATCACCGTACCAAAAGGACCCCCTTCACCACTAATAATCCCCTGTCTTGCTTCTTCAATCGCAAGAAACATAAATTTATTCACAGCAATCATCCTTTCTATGTACTTTTATTTTATCATTCTATTGCTAAAATTTCTACATTTTTTATTTCTTTTATACTTTTAATTTCCTCAATAAACTTGGGTAATGTAATATTTAATTTGTCAATTTCAATCATAATACTGATATAAGCAATATTTTGTATAGGAAGATCCTGATTAATTGTCAATACATTTCCCTCATGAGTTGCAATTATATTAAGTACATTTGACAAAATACCTTTACAATTTAAAGTCTTTAACATAACTTTAGCTTTTCTTCCAAACTCACGTGATGATAAATAAATATCATTCGAATACTTGTAAAAGGTACTACGACTAATATTTACCATTTTACAAGCATCAGAAACAGATTTTCCTTCGCTATTTATTAAATCCTTAGCTTTTAAAACTTCATTATAGCCCTGTGGTAATTTCGTTTTTTTTATAATTACATAGTCATTATCCATAGACTAGTCCTCTATTTTAGCATAAAACATGGCATTTTTTGTAATTTTTTCAAGCTGTCTTGCTGATATTTTTTTTGTATAAACAAACATACCATCCTTATAATCAACAATATCCTCAGGAATATCCTCTTCTGTTTGAATTAAATATCTATCAAAAAATAAATCATTAAAGCAGACATTTAATTCCCCATTATTAGGGAAATCAATATAGCCTCTGTCCTCTAAAATCATTGTAAGGTCTGATACAATGGCATTACCTGTAGGCATTTTTCCAGCACCCTTGCCAATAAATTCTAATTTACCAGTATTGGCTCCGTCAATTTCAATGATATTCAATTCTTTAGATACCATCGCAAAAAAAGATGTCTTTCTTACAATTGTTGGTTCAACTCTAATAGAAACCATATTATCTTTTTTATAAGCTTCTGCTAAATATTTTAAAACATAATTTTTATTATTAACATAAATAATAAACTGATCATTGGCTTTTGATATTGGATATGTATAGGCATGATTAATAGATATATTTCCCTTAAAGCACATAGTTGAAAGAACAACAATTTTTCTTACTGGATCATAACCATAAATATCATCAGTTGGATCAGCCTCTAAATAACCTAAGCGAGAGGCTTCATTAAAGGCTTTATCATATAAATAGCCTTGTTCTTGAATAAGACTCAATAAAAAATTTGTTGAGCCATTAATAATACCCTTAATATGATTAATTTCATTTGTCTTTGTATTGTTTATAATACTTGCAACAATTGGAACACCACCACCAACAGCAGCTTCAAATAAAAGATAAACATTATTTTCATGTGCTAGTTCTAATAGTTCATTCAAATGTACAGATAAAACCTCTTTGTTAGCTGTTATGACATGCTTTTTATGAGTTATAGCCTTTTTTATTAATTCATATGCGGTAGTCCCACCACCAATAGCCTCAATTACAATATTTATTTCCTTATCATTAATAATATCATCACTATTTGTTGTTAAAAGATTATCTGGATATTCCTTATATTTTTCTTTATTTCTTACTAAAATTTTTTTAATTTTGGCTTTTGTTTTAAAATAATCATTTTGTTTAATAATATCATAAACACCGCTACCAACATGTCCAAGTCCAAGAAGTCCAATATAATTAACACTCATAAATTTCCACCCCATTATTATCTACAATTACTTTAACAATTTTAAAATCATATATTTTATCTAATTCTATAACCTTATCACCAATCACTAATAATGAAGAACCTGCACCACTTATCGCAACGGCATAATCCTTAAAATAAGTTTTTACATCAAGACTATGTTCTATAAGCTTATATCGATAAGGCTCATGTATTTTATCATCAAAAATAGCCTTAAGTAGTTCTATATCACCATCTATAAAAGCGGATGGTAGATTAACAATTCTTGATAAATTCGCTATTACATCACATCTATTATACATTTTTGGAAGAACACTTCTACTAAGCTCCGTTTTCAATTCAAAAGGAGGGATTAAGCTATAAAATTGCAATCTACTAGAAGGAATATATTTTTTATAATAATATTTTTCATGAGCCATAAATGCAGCACATAAACCACCAACTAAGGCAGGAAGCACATTATCCGGATGTCCTTCAATAGACGCACATAGGTCAAGCAAATCTTCTTTTTTCAAATTTAAACCAGATAGAATATTAGCTGCCATAACACCTGCAACTATACAAGAAGCCGATGAACCAAGTCCTCTTGATGAAGGGATATCAATTCTAAATGGCAAGATTTTAACGGGAACATATTTAATATTATAATATTCAAAAAAGCGTTTATAACTTTTTAAAACTAAATTATTAGTTCTAAATTTACTCTCAAAAGCATCCACATTATCAAAAGAACTTTTTTCAAAGCCAAATTCATTATAAATGTTTAAAGCTATTCCCAATGTATCAAAGCCGACTGATAGATTGGCACTTGTTGCAGGTACTCTAATTTTTAGCATATCCTTCTACCTTTCTTATAACCATATAATTTATTTCTTCCTTTTTACATACTAAAGGATTAAGCTCAATATTTTTCAAAGCAATAAGACGCTTGTCTGGTAAAACGCCCGTTAAATTTTTAATTTCTTCAATTAACGTAAATTCGTTTACTTGCTTGATTCCTAAAGCACTGGCAATCGTAACAGGAAATTTATATGGGCTTGCAGTTGAAACACAAATTGTATATCCGTTAGGCCTTGCTTTCAAATACCCCGTATAAGCAACACTTGTATGAGGATCAATTAAAATACCCTTATTATAATAAAGTTCTTTAATCGCTTTTTTTGTTTCTTCCTCATCAACATATGTTGCATCTATATTTTGTAATTCACTAAATAAGTCCTTATTTACCTTATAATAACCATTTTGATTTAAGCTTTGCATAAGCTCTTTAACATAGTTTTTATCGTTAGTCATTAAATATAATAATCTTTCAAGATTTGAAGAGACCAAAATATCCATTGAAGGAGAATTCGTTACATAAAATGGACGATTAGCATTATATTCTCCTGTTTTAAAAAAATCTGTCAGTACATTATTTTTATTTGACGCACAAATTACGTGATTAATTGGCGTACCAAGCATTTTAGCAATATAACATGCTAAAATATTTCCAAAATTACCTGTTGGTACAGAAAAATTAATCTTTTCCCCATATTTTATTTTTCCCTTATTAACTAAACATATATATGTATATATATAATAAACAACTTGAGGAATTAATCTTCCGATATTAATTGAATTAGCACTAGAAAGAGAAATACCAGGAATCTTTACAGTATTAAAAATATTTTTAACTGCCCTTTGACAATCATCAAAATTACCATCTACCGCAATTGCTTGAGCCTTATTTGAATTAAAACTTAACATTTGTGCTTCTTGAATCTTAGAAATAGCATTATGAGGATAAAGGACAATTACGCTCATATCATCTAAGGCTTTAAAACCACATAATGCTGCACTACCAGTATCACCTGATGTAGCAGTCAAAATGACGGTATGCTCTTTAATATCGTTTTTCTTTTTAGCAATACTTAATAAATAAGGAAGTATCTGTAGTGCCATATCCTTAAATGCGAATGTAGGTCCATTATATAAATTTAAAAAACCAAATGATTCCGTTAAATCAAATGATACTTCACCATTTACAAAAGCACTATCATTATAAGCACTTTCAACAGCATAAGAAATTTCTTCTTTCGTATAATCATCTAAAAAGGCTAATAATATCTTTTTAGCCAAAGTTTTATAATCATATGATAAAAAAGATTCATTAAATTTAATATTTGGTAGTTTATCAAAAATAAAAAGGCCTCCATCTGATGCTAAACCTTTAATAATTGCTTGGGACGCAGTTATGGATTCATTCCCTCTTGTTGAAAAATACATTTTATACACCTCTTGGTTATATTATACTTGTTTTTTGTAGATAAACAAGTGTTTTTGTAGAAAAAACAAGTATAAAAAAAGATGCTTATTACAAGCATCCTTTATACTACTTTTTAAATAATCTTAATATATCATTATATGTGACAAAGACAAATAAAATTAAGAGTAAAATAAATACAATATTATTTAATAGTGTTTCAAATTTTTTATTTGGCTTTTTATGAGTTATAGCTTCATAAATTAAGAAAACTGCTCTTCCACCATCAAGGGCAGGAATTGGTAAGAAATTCATAATACCAATATTTACGGATAATAACGCAATAAGGGATAAATAAGCTAAAAAGCCACTACTTAAGGTTCGTGATACTAAATTGAAGATTCCAACAACACCCGAAAGATCAGAAAGTCCAACCTCCCTAATATTTGCAGATGGTGCAATTAATTCCTTAAGAGTTGAAAATATTACAAGTGATGATTCACCAAATTGTTTAAATCCAGCCTTAGTACAACCCCAAAAATCAAAATGATATTCTGGAGAAATTCCAATATATGCCTTAAGCTTAATAATATCCTGACCACTTAATAAAGCATCTGAATAAGAATAAATCGGTGTTTGAGAATCAATTTCTTTTTTCTTATCCTGACTATAGAACTTGTAGTCAATTGATATAACATCAGTATAAGCATTTAAATTACTAATTAAATCAGACCAATCATTAATTACTGTCCATTCACTATTTCCATGAATCCTAATCGCTGTAATATAGTCACCATTTTTTAAAACGGTCTCATCATCTGAAGGAGTCGCCTTATCTTTACCTGTACCATATTTAAGTCCTAAATTACCAACCTGAGCACCTTTATCATATGACGAAGCATTTTCATCAATTTGCATATTTGAAAGACCAAAGCTATTTAAAACTAAATAAACTCCACAATTATTTTCTTCCTTAAGCACACCATCATGTATATACTTAAGTGTAATGGTCGTTTTTCCTTCCTTAGCAACATCTTCCATAATAACGCCTAAAGAATTCCAATCAGTCACTTCTTTACCATTTACTTCCTTTATAATATCACCTGAAGACAAAAACTTAGCTGAAGGATATGCCTCACCAACACTTCCAACAATATTAGTATTAGCAGGTACTCCTGTTACAAAGGAAATTATTAAATAAAGAACAATTGATAGGACAAAATTCATTATTACACCAGCACTAATAGTAATAAATCTTTGGGATATTTTCTTAGAATCAAAACTACGATCATATGGTGTAATTTGCATTCTATCCTTAGGTGATGATACTAAAAAGGCATCTCTTAAAATAGGATATGTTTTATCCTCACCATCAATTTCAAGAGTTACTTCTAAGCCCTCACCATGTACTCCTAAAAGCTCAATATGTTTTACCACACCTCTAAAATCAGCATCGAGATTTTGATCAAGAACAAGTTCCTTAACTGAACCATCCTCTAAATTAATACCAATTGTTTCGCCTTCATTTATTAGAATTTGTTCCACTGTACTATCTGCCATTGCAACATATCCGCCAATAGGAATTGCACGAATAGAAATCATTGTTTCACCTTTGCGCTTTTGCCATAATACCGGGCCCATACCTATTGAAAATTCATGACATAAAATACCAGCTTTTTTAGCACAGTAAAAATGCCCAGCCTCATGAATCAAAATAATAATTCCAATTGCAAATATAAATGCAATTATATTTAAAACTATCATTTAAAATCAACTCCAAATTCATTTAATATTTTTCTTTGAATTTCTTCGTTTAATGCAAGAATTTCATCAATTGAAGGATTTGAGTTTGAATACTCCTCATCAAGATAATTTTTAATAATTTTTTCAATATCTAAAAATTTAATTTTATCATGCAAAAATAACTTAACAGCCGCCTCATTAGCCGCATTTAAAACTGTCGGATAAAGTCCACCTTTTTTCCCAGCCTCATAAGCATAGGAAAGACAAGGAAATCTTTTTTCACTTAATTCTTCAAAATGTAGACAAGATACCTTCACCAAATCTAGAGCATCTCCTTGATAGTCAAGATGCTGGGGATACATTAATGCATATAAAATAGGACCCCTCATATCAGGTGAAGCTAAATGGGCTTTAATACCTAAATCATTATATTCAACAAGTGAATGAATAATACTTTCGCGGTGCATTACTGTTCTTATTTTTTCATAAGGCATATCAAATAAATGATGAGCCTCAATCACCTCAAAGCCTTTATTCATCATGGAAGCTGAATCAATCGTAATTTTAGCTCCCATACTCCAATTAGGATGCTTAAGAGCATCCTCCTTGGTCGCATTTTTTATCTCATCACGCGTTTTATCTCTAAAAGATCCTCCAGATGCCGTAATAATTAATGACTTAACTTCTCTTTTATCCTCTCCTTGAAGACATTGCCAAATTGCACTATGCTCTGAATCAATCGGATATAGTTCAAGCTTTTTTTCGCGGAGCAAGACCTTTACCTGATCTCCTGCCATAACAAGAGTTTCTTTATTTGCAAGAGCAATATTTTTACCAGCATTAATCGCCTCTACTGTTGGTTTTAATCCCGCTGAGCCAACCAAAGCATTAACAAGTAATTCATTATCATACTTGTGATATTTTGAAACCTTAAGAAGCCCCTCGTCACCGTAGCACGAAATAAAATCAGAGCTTTTTAGTTCTTCCATTTGTTCTTTTGTTCTAAAAGACACAATTTCTGGCTTGAACTCGGAAATTATTTTCTTAGCAAGCTTAGAATCATGGCCAACAGATAAACCAATAACCTTTAAATCATTTGAATATTTTCTAATAACATCAAGGGTTTGTGTTCCAATAGAACCACAAGCCCCTAATAAATATATATATTTCATTATCTTACTTCCTTTTTAGAAAAGAACAAAAATTAATAACAAAGCAAGAGCTGCAAAAATAGCAGAATCTAGACGATCAAGCACGCCACCATGACCAGGGAAAATGTTTCCATAATCCTTTAAACCATATGTACGTTTAAGTTTTGATGCGACTAAATCTCCAACCTGACCTGCTATAGAAATAAAAATACTGATACCAAAAATGGCTATAAATTGCCAAAAGCTATTAAGCTTATCAAAATCGCCCTTCCAAAATACACTTACATCACTGGTATTGCTAAATAGTGTTTTAATTCCGTCTTCATTAAAATATCCCCTAAAGAAAGTACCATAAAAATAAGCAATTGTTGTAGCACATATTACGGCAACTAAAGATCCAATTATCGCACCCTCCCAAGTTTTGTGAGGACTAATTGTAGGACACATTTTATGTTTACCAAATTTAGAACCACCAAAATATGCAAATACATCGGTTAAAATTGTAATCATTAATAAATATACGATAAAACGTAAACCTAAAAATCTTAAAATTGTTAAAGCTCCAAAGCCAAGACCAGTATAGCAAATAGTTGTTAGTGCTTTTCCAACATCGCCACCATCAAAATCATGACAAAATACCATACAAGCAAGTAATGTAATAACGACAACTAAAAACATTGGTAAAAAGCCAATTTCTAGATTAAACAAATGTAAAATATGTGATGACAATGAATCATCTAATCCATTAGTACTTTTTACAAATTTAGCCCATTCTGTTAAGCATGACATATATATCAAAGCCGAAGATATAATAATTATTATTTTAACTCCTAAAGGAAATTTCTTTTGTTGCTCATACAATCTAATCATTTCTGTAGATGCTATTACCGCAAGTACAAGCATTGTTACTTGAAATAAAGGGAATAATTCCTTAACCATTAAAAGGGGAATTAAGATTAAGCATAAAACTGTTCCCGTGATAATTCTTTGTTTCATTATTTTTCCTCCTTAAGCCCACCAAAGCGACGATTACGGCTTTGATATGAGGCAATAGCCTTAAGTAATTCCTCTTCATGGAAATCTGGCCATAAACAATCTGTAAAATAAAGTTCGCTATATGCAAGCTGAAGTAATAAGAAATTAGAAATACGAATTTCTCCACTTGTTCTTATAAGCAAATCAAGCGGTGGTAAATCTTTTGTATATAAATGTTTAAAGATTGTACTTTCTGTTATATCATCTGGATTTAATTTTCCATCTTTAACAAGCATTGCAATTTCTTTTGTTGCATTTTTTACTTCATCTAAAGAACCATAATCAATAGCTAAAACAAGATTTAAGCCTGTATGATTTTTTGTGTTTTCTTCAGCCTCTTCAATAAATTCTAAGAACTGAGGGCTTAATCGATCTCTTCTTCCGATAATAGTTATTTTAATATTTGAATCAAATAAATTTTTCTTATATTTTCTAAAATAACCTAGAGGTTTTGTCATTATAAATTTAACCTCTTTTTCAGGACGAGACCAATTTTCCGTTGAGAAACAATATACAGTCATGCACTTAATACCAATTTTATTAGCATATTTAGCCATATTAATTAAATTATTCGCACCATGAAGATGACCATAAGTTCGAGGCATTAATCTTTTTTTTGCCCAGCGGCCATTTCCATCTAATATAATCGCAATATGATTAGGAACACCTTTTTTAATTATTTCTTGTTCATTCATTTTTTCACCTACTTGTGATTAGTAATTCACTATATACTTTAGCATAAATAAAAGGATATTACAAACAAATTTAAAATAAATACTTTAAAATTCAAAAAAAAGACGCTAACATTAAAAGCTAGCATCTATTTATTATAAAACTAAATATTCATTAATTCTTTGCTCTTTGCATCAGCGATATCTTCAATCTTAGCGATATATTTATCAGTAAGCTTTTGAACATCGTCTAGATATCCTTTTTCTTCATCCTCAGGTAAATCTAGTTTCTTTAAAGCATCATTAGCATCACGACGAAGATTACGAACTGCAACCTTGCCTTCTTCGGCAACACGACCAACTTGCTTAACAAGGTCCTTACGACGTTCCTCAGTCATTGCAGGAAGTACAATACGAATACCAATTCCATCACCTTGAGGGTTTAAACCAAGATTAGCTGCAGAGATAGCAACCTCAATATCCTTTAATGATGATTTATCAAATGGCTTAATATATAATTGGTTAGCCTCTGGTGTAGAAATTGATGACATTTGCTTAAGTTGAGTAGGACATCCATAATAATTAACAAATACTGAATCTAGGATAGCAGGATTAGCACGTCCGGTACGAACTTGTGCAAGTTCATGTTCAAATGCTTGAACTGACTTTTCCATTTTTTCTTCTGCTTCCATTAAAATCATATCTGGCATAAATTTAAGCTCCTTTTAATCATTTTTAACAAGGGTTCCAATATGTTCACCCTTAACAGCTTTAACGATATTTCCTGGCTTATTCATATTAAATACAATAAGCTTCATACCATTATCCTTACAAAGACTTGCGGCAGTTGAATCCATTACAGCAAGATTTTTATTAAGGACCTCACTAAAAGATAGTTCTTCATACATTTTAGCATTAGGATTTTTTCTTGGATCTGAATCATATACTCCTTCAGTTCCATTTTTAGCCATTAAAACAACATCAGCGCCAATTTCAATTGCACGTGTAGCAGCTGCAGTATCAGTTGAAAAATAAGGATTTCCCAAACCACCAGCAAAAATACAAACACGACCTTTTTCAAGGTGACGAATAGCACGACGTCTAATATATGGTTCAGCTACAGCTTGAACCTCAAGTGCACTTAAACAGCGTGTTGGAACACCTGCTTGTTCTAGGGCATTTTGTAATGCTAAAGAGTTCATAATTGTTGCAAGCATACCCATATAGTCAGCCTGAGCACGTTCAATGCCAAGCTCTTCACCGGTTTTGCCACGCCAAATATTTCCTCCACCACAAACAATACCAATTTCACAGCCTAAATCATAAATTTCCTTAATTTGATTTGCAGTTTCTTTTACTGTTTGAGGATTTATTCCAAAAGAAGTTTCACCCTTTAAGGCTTCTCCTGATAGCTTTAATAACACTCTTTTATACATATGAACAACTCCTTTTAATTTTTAAAAAAGAGGAGCAAACATGTTGCCCCTCAATAAATTACTTGTTTAGACCAGCTTGAGCAGCAACTTCAGCAGCGAAGTCTACAACTTCTTTTTCAATACCTTCACCTACAGCTAGACGAATGAATGATTTAACTGTTGATTTAGTATGAGAAAGATATACGCTTACTGTTTCATCTGGATTTTTAACAAATGGTTGATCTAATAAGCAGATCTCCTTTAAGTACTTTTGTAAACGTCCTGGAACAATATTGTTTTCAATAATGTTTTCAGGTTTTGGTTTAGCAGCCTTAGCATTTTCATTTAAAGCTTCTGTTAAGATAATTTGTCTTTCACTAGCAAGCTTTTCTTCACTAATATCTGCTTGAGATACATAAGTAGGTTGGTTTGCAGCAATGTGCATTGCAATATCCTTAGCAACAACTTCATCAGCATTGTCAAGAACTGCAACAACAACAATTCTACCACCCATGTGCTTATAAGCACCGAAAATTTGACTATTTTCCTTAGTAATTCTTTGAACACGACGCAAAGAAACCTTTTCACCAATTACAGCAGAATCCTCAAGAATAATATTCTCAAGAGTCTTGCCTTCAACAGTAATGTTTAAAGCTTCTTCAGTATTAGTAGCATCAGATGCACTAATGATTTGTCCAACCTTATCAAGTAAAGCTAAGAACTTATCGTTTTTAGCAACGAAGTCGGTTTCTGAGTTTAATTCGAATAATACGCAATCATTTCCATCAATTACGTATGAGCAAAGTCCTTCAGCAGCTACTCTTGAAGCCTTCTTTTCAGCCTTTGCAATACCCTTTTCACGTAACCAAACGATAGCCTTTTCCATATCACAGTCGCAAGCCTCTAATGCCTTCTTGCAATCCATCATACCAGCCATTGTTCTATCACGTAATTCTTTTACAAGTTGTGGTGTAACAGTCATGGTAATCCTCCTAAATTTTTTTTATTTTTTAATTAGTTAATTATTCAGCCTTAGGAGCCTTAGGAGCGTCCTTCTTTTGATAAGGCTTCTTGAAGCCAGGCTTTCTATCGCCTTGAGGCTTACGAGGACCCTTATTGTCCTTCTTTGGTTGTTCCTTGTTGATTTCCTCAGAAAGGTTTACAGCTTCATCTTCAAACTTCTCAACAACACCACCGTTAGCTTCGATTACTGCGTTATTCATAACCCAAGTAACTAGCTTAACTGCACGAATTGCATCATCATTTGCAGGGATAACATAATCAACATCATCAGGATCACAGTTTGTATCTACGATTCCGAATACAGGGATATTTAACTTACGAGCTTCTAAAATTGCATTGTGCTCCTTACGAGGATCAACAATGAATAAAGCTTGAGGAAGGCCCTTCATATCCTTGATACCACCAAGGTTCTTTTCTAGCTTTTCTCTTTCTTGAGAAATCTTAGCTACTTCCTTCTTAGTAAGCTTTAATTGATCGATAACTCCGTCTTCAAACATCTTATCAAGATCATTTAATCTTTTAATTCTCTTACGAATAGTCTTGAAGTTAGTTAAAGTACCACCTAACCAACGGTTATTGCAGTAATATTGACCACTTCTTTGAGCTTCTTCCTTAACAGCCTCTTGAGCTTGCTTCTTAGTACCTACGAAAAGTACCTTTCCATCGTTCTTAGCGATTTCAAGTAAAGCTGCATAAGCCTTCTCGATTTCATTAGCTGTTTTTTGTAAGTCAATGATATAAATACCATTTCTTGCTGTGTAGATGTACTTAGCCATCTTAGGGTTCCATCTACGAGTTGCATGTCCAAAATGAACACCAGACTCTAATAATTGTTTCATTGAAACTACTGACATATTATTTTCCTCCATTTTATTTTGTTTTTTTACCTCTGCTTTTTTCAACGCTTTGACCTCCACAGAATGTCATCTGCACTGGACGGTGAGCTCCAAAAGCATGTGTATTTTAATGCCTTTAACATTTTAACATTACTAGTTAATAGTGTCAATACTTTTTGTAAAAATAATTTTAAAATAGTTGACAAAAAATAAATCTATTTTTTTAAATATAGGGGCTATTTATTTATTATTTTTCTATATTTTGTCTTTAGAATGATTTTAGCATTTTATCAATACATTTCTTTTTTTGTTCTTTGTTAGGGTGAACATAAAGATTCAATGTAGTAGAAATATTCGAATGGCCTAAAATTACACTTATAGTTTTATAATCACTATTTGATTCGATACATCTTGTAGCAAAACTATGTCTAACATGAAATTTTATATCAGGTATTTCAAGTTTAGAAAGTAATCTCTTATAGTAATTTCTATAATTTCTTGGTTCTGTCGGATTTTTCCATTAGTTAAAATGTAATATTCCTTATTTACTACTAATAGAAATAAAAAATTTAACCAAATCCGAAGATAAGGGAATATCTCTAATTGACTCTTTTGTTTTGGGAGTATCCAAAATTAATTTATTATATTTCTTATCGTCTTCATCAGTAATATATACCCTTTGAAATTGTATCACCTTAATTACCATTCTTCCATATCTATATCTTGCCACCATAAAGCCCAAAATTTTCCAATTCTCATTCCCGTACATAAGCAAATATATATATACCTAAATTTTTAAAAGTAAAATTTTCATGAGCATAATCCATCAATTTTCTTTGATTATCTCTAGATAAAACTCCAATGTTTTTCTTTTCATGATTAGTAGAAATTTTATATCAATTTGATAAAAATCAATCATATTGTTTTTCACTCCAAACCTTAAAATCATTTTTAAAACAATCAAAATATCTTTAATTGTTTTTTTCATTTGACCTATTATTAAATTCATTTAGAACATATTGTTGTACTAATTTCTCAGTAATATCGTATACTTCTCAAAATGCTAGTATCAAATGGTTTTCACATAATAAACAATATGCTGAGTATGTTGATAGCTTAACATACATTTTCTTTTCCTTCTTCCAAACTTCAAAAACTTCTTTAAATTTTATTTTTTCCATTAATTTAACCTACAAAATAGCCCAAATACATTGTAATAATTAAATGATTTATTTAAATGATTTAAGATTATTTAGCAAAAATGTTCCTGATTTGAGAAAAGTAAAACTATCGAAAATATGTGAGTTGATTACAAAAGGGACCACTCCTAAAAATTTTACAATTTAAGAAATTAATTTTATTAAAATCAAATCTATTAGTGATTTATCTAATATTAATCTAACTAAATTAGCTCATATTAGTTTTGCTGAACATACAGGATATTTAAAACGTAGTATCTTGATGGAAAATGATATATTGTTTTCAATTGTCGGTGCTTTAGGCAATGTGTATGTTGTAGATAAAAATATTGCCTGCAAAAACAAACCAAGCACTTGCAATAATTCGCTTAAAGAAGCAAGAATATGTAAACTATATTAGTTATTATTTGCAATCTAAGATTATAAAAATTATGATAAATGGATCAAAGTCAATTGATGCTCAACCAAATCTTTCTTTGGCAAAAATATCAAATATAAAGGTCAAATTGCCTATTAATGATGATTTAAGAAACATTAAGTTATTAAAACTCATTGATAATAAAATAACTACTCAAAAGAAAATCATTGAGAGTAAAAAATCCTTAAGCTATATCAAAAGCAAAAGGATTATCTCTTAAATAAAATGTTTCTTCTATTTTGTGTTCTATTATTTCTTATATCATTGATTGCAATTTTTGAGCTTTTTATATACTCACCATAAGCAATTTGCTTTTGAATTGATTATGCTTTGGGTAAATCAACCACATCCTTTGTTGTACCAAATCTATAATATTTAGAATCTAAGCTATTAAAAAGATTTAATTTAATATTTGTTAAATAATAAAAATGGTTTTTTAAATCCTTTTAGTTAAATATTATTTTAAAAAGAACCTTACAAGCTTATCATTAAGCTTCTTATATGGCTGATAGCGCATAGGAAGATCAATAATAGTTTTTTTATCGACAATACTCTTATAATGACTGAAGGTTTGGAAGCCATTAAAGCCATGATATGATCCTATTCCACTTTCCTTGAAGCCACCAAAGCGTAAATAACTTGATGCAAGGTGAATGATACAGTCATTGATACATCCACCCCCAAATTCAGCTTCCGTTACAAGCTTGTTAATATTTCTTTTATTTGAAGAATAAATATAGCATGCAAGAGGTGTATCTCCTTCATTTATCTTGCCTATTACCTCATCAAGGCTTTCATATTCAATTATAGGAAAAATTGGTCCAAAGATTTCTTCCTTCATTACCTTATCATCAAATGATACATAATCCATTATTGTTGGTCCTATTTTAAGCCTTGATTCATCAATATTTCCACCATAAATTACCTTTGATTTATCAATTAAATTATTAATTCTTCTAAAATGATTTAAATTAATAATTTTTCCATAGCTTGCATTTTCAATTGGATTATCACCAAATTGTCTTTTAATTTCTTTAATAATTAAATCAATAAATTTATTTTTAATACTTTTATGTACGAAAAAATAATCTGGTGCAACACAGGTTTGTCCTAGATTAAGAAGCTTACCAAAGACAATTCTTTTAGCAGCTAGCTTTAAATTACATTTAGCATCAATGACACAAGGGCTTTTACCACCAAGCTCAAGCGTTACAGGAGTATTTGATTTTGAAGCACTTTGGTAAACTATATTTCCAACCTTTTTACTTCCCGTAAAGAAAATATAGTCAAATTTCTTTTGAAGTAATAAAGAATTTTCCTCATATCCTCCAAAAACACATGATACATACTCCTTAGGAAAAACATTTTCAATAATTCTTTTTACAACCTTATTAGTATTAGGTGAATACTCACTGGTTTTAAGTAAAACAACATTACCAGCCGCTACAGCCTCAACTATTGGGTCTAGGCTTAGTAAAAAAGGATAATTCCAAGGGCTCATTACTAAAACAACTCCATATGGGCTTGCAAGCTCAAAGCTTTTAGAAATATATTGAGCAAGAGGAGTTCTAACCCTTCTTGGCTTAGAAAATTTCTTAATATGCTTTAGCATATAAGTAATTTCACTAAGCACAAGCCCCGTTTCGCACATATAGGCTTCACTTGGGCTTTTACCTAAATCCTTATATAGCCCTTCATTAATTAAATCAATATTATTTTTGATTTCCTTATATAATTTTTTTAAATATAAAATTCTATATTTATAATCAAGGGTCCTTTTAGTTTTAAAAAAGGCATAATGATTATTTATAAGCTCATCAATATTATTCTGCACTTTCTTCACCTATTTTCTTATACATTTGGGCTAATTTCTCCTTAGACCAAAGGACTGGAACAGGATAAAGAGGATTAGCCTCATGATAGGCATAAGCTGCCATCATTTTAATATCCTCGTCCTTGATTCCCTTTAAATGAACTGGAATATTTAAAATCCTATTATATTCCTCAATCTTATTAATTATAAGATTGCAGGCTTCCTTAGCATCAGTTGATTTTGTAGCGTAGCCTAAATAAATTGCAATCCTTTTCATTTTCTTATAGATACTCTTACCATATTCTCTTAAAACGATTGGTAGAATAACCGCATTGGCAAGACCATGAGCAGTATTATATTTACCACCAAGGGCATGAGCTAAAGCATGAACATAGCCAACATAGGCCTTAGAAAAGGATCTTCCTGCTTTATGAGCGGCAATAAGCATATTTTTTCTTGATTCTCTTGTTTTATCCTTATAGGATATTAAAAGATTATCAAAAATAAGCTTAATAGCCTCAAGGGCATCCTCTCTTGTCCTTTTATTTCCACTTCTTCCAATATAGGATTCAATCGCGTGAGTTAAAGCGTCCATTCCCGTTTGAGCTACTACAGCATCAGGAAGAGTCATACAAGCTGATTCATCTAAGCAAGCATAGCTTGGAATCAAAGGGAAATCATTGATTGCATATTTATGTCTTGTCTTAGAATCAACAATAACCGCAGCAAGTGTCGTTTCGCTGCCAGTACCTGCCGTGCTTGGGCAAGCAATTAGCATTGGAATTTTCTTTCTAACATGTAATATTCCTTTAAGCTTAGATAAATTCTTTTTAGGATTTACCACTAAGGCACCTAAGGCCTTAGCACAGTCAATGGGTGATCCACCTCCAAAGGCGATAATCGAGTCACAGCCACTATTTTTATAAAGGCTTAGGGCTTCATTGACATTGTCAGTTGTAGGGTTCGCTACAACATTATCATAAACGACATAGCTAATATTAGCCTCATCAAGGCTTTTAAATAAATCATTGGCTAAGCCAAGCTTACTTATTGTTTTATCAGTTACAATTATAGGCTTTTGCTTCTTATTTTCTTTAATTACATCCTTAATGTTAGATATTTTATCAATAATTTTAGGATCACGATATGGTAATATCGGCAAGGCTAGCTTAAAGCATAGCTGATAGGTACGACAATAAATTTTAAATAATATATTCATTTTATTTCTCCAATTTCTCTATGTAAATGTTCAAATTTTCACTAATTGTTTTTAGCATATCATAAAACAATTTTCTTTCCTCTTCATTATAAGCATTTCCAGCAAATGAAACAGCATTATCACTTTCAGAATCAATGTATTCAGCTACCTCTTTTCCCTTTTCTAGCAACAAAATAGCTGATTTATATTTCTTGTCACAAGAAATATATCCATTTTCATCTAAATATGCTAAAGCCCTTGAAATAGCCCCCTTATCCTCATTAGTAAGCTTTACAAGCATTGAATTTGTAACATTTTCATAATGTCTTAAATAAAATAGGCACATAACGTGAATTGATTTTAGTCCATATTCCTTTATTTTAAGCTCCTTAAGCCTTTGAATATTTTTATATATTGATGATATATAGCTTGAAAAGCATTCAAAGCGATTATCCATTTTAACACCTAACCTTTTTTTAAATTATAGCACTTTTTGTTGATTTATCAACAATTTTTATTAAAAATATTAAGACTTTAAAGTCTTTTAATTAAAATTTCTAATACTACTTGTAATAAATTATTTTAAATGCTAAAATTATGACAAACAAATATTTAGGAAATGATGTTCTTCCTTGTTATTTAACAAAACCGCTATTATGCTGATGACGTCTATAGTTTTTTTACTATGGAGTTATCAGCTTTTTTTATGAAGGGAATGATTGTTATGTTTTTAAGCTTATTTTTAATCTTTTTCGTAGGGATAATTGGGGGAATTTTATTTGAAAAAATAAAAATTCCCAAAATAATCTTTTATTTATTAATGGGAATATTATTTGGTAGTAGCCTCCTTAATATTATTGATCCAAGCCTTGAGCAAATATCAGATTATTTAAGGCAAATTGCTTTAATTATTATTTTAACAAGATCAGGTCTAGCCCTTGATTTTAAAACTCTAATTAAAATTGGACGTCCTGCAATTCTTATGTGCTTTTTACCAGCGAGCTTTGAAATAATAGGCATTACTATTTTTGGACCCTTACTCCTTAATATTTCCTATCTTGAGGCTCTTCTTTTAGGATGTGTACTAGGTGCGGTATCACCAGCTATTGTTGTACCAAGAATGCTTACAATGATAGAAAATAAGCAAGGTGGAGATATTCCTAAAATCATCATGGCGGGAGCCTCTTGTGATGATATTTATGTAATTATCTTATTTTACGCTTGCTTAAATGCCTTAAGGACAAGTAAATTTAATTTTATATCACTTCTACAAATTCCATCAAGTATTCTTTTAGGAATTCTTCTTGGACTTATTTTTGGTATTGGTCTAATTTATTTATTTAAGCTTTTAAATACAAGCTCAACTATTAAGGTAATTATTATACTAGGTGTATCATTCCTATTAGTTTGGCTTGAGACATATTTAAAGGCTTATATTAGTATTTCATCCTTACTTGCAATTATTATTATGAGTATTATAATTTCTACTAGGATGGATGATTTAAAGGAAATTAAAGGCGCCTATAATCATTTATGGAGTGCCTTTGAAATACTACTATTTGTCCTTGTAGGTACTAGAGTTAAATTAAATTTAGTATTTTCAATTGAAGGCTTAAGCATTCTCCTTCTCATTTTAATTGGTCTAGCCTTTAGATCAATTGGTGTTTTCTTAAGCCTTATTGGTAAGAAATATAAGCTTAGAGAAATAATTTTCTTTATTGTATCCTATCTTCCTAAAGCTACAGTTCAGGCCTCAATTGGAGCCATTGCGTTAAGTGAGGGCCTAGAATGTGGTCAGTTGGTACTAGCAGCTAGTGTAATTGCTATTTTAGTTACTGCTCCGCTTGGCGCAATTTTAATAGATTTAACTAAAAGAAAAATACTAATCCTAATAGAAGCTGCATGGAAAAATAACGAGGCATAAAAACATGTTTAAAAAAATTAAAAAGCTTCAAACTTAGAAACGTTTTTTAAAAAAGCTATGTGGCTTTTATTAGGAGCTGATTTTAAATCATCTTCCTTAGAGCTTATTATATTTAGTTGAAACTCCCTTCGCCTTTTCAACTGGGTACTTCTTTTCATTTTTATCGATCTTTTTATTTATTATTTCAATAGGATCAAGCTTTAATACTAGAGCCATTTGAAGACAATAATTCATCACATCGGCAAGCTCTTCCTTAACCACCTCGAAATCATAATTATTTTCATCCCATTGGAAGCATTCTAAAAGCTCAGCTGCTTCTATTGAAATTGATTTAGATAAATTTTCAGGGGAATGGAATTGATTCCAATCTCTATCTAAATTAAATTTATCTATTCTTTGTAACGTTTTATCTAATCTATCCATTTTACTTAATGATCTCCTTATTAAGCATTTTAGACATATACTCAAGCAAGGCCTTATCCTCACAATAAACATAACAGCGCTTTTGACCTCTTGATAATAAGGTTTTGTAGGTATTTCTAATAATTTTATCAGCTAAGTCATAATTCTTAGTTGTTTTAATTCCTTTTATTGACTTATCACCCTTAGCTCTTTGCATGAAATCAGTCTTAACTCCATCCTGATAAAATAAATCCTTACCAATGATTACACCACAATAATCAAATTCAAGACCCTGAGATGTATGAATACAGCCAACATGCTCAAACGAATTTTCATCAATTGCCCAGGTTGTAGTATTTTCAAAATTCCATTTGGCATGGAAATCATCCTCAAGATTTATATCATAATCATTTCCATTAGGATTATTTTTAGTTATCCATCTGTAGCAATAGCCAGCAAGCATTCTTGATTTATTGTCAATCGCATTCTTTTCTCTTAAGGCATCTCTCATTTTACTAGGACTATCAAATAGCTTTATATCATAATCAATATCTAAGCTTGTATTAGCAGTTTCTCTAATTCCAAGTAAATTATCTAAAAAGGCGAGATAGCCCTCAGAGCCATTACATCTAAATTGTGAAACTAAATTAATTTCATCCCCTGAATAAACAGAGCTTCCCTCTTCCTTGGCATATTTGTTAATTAATTCAATTGAGCCAATATCTGCAGTGGTAACAATTTGATTTTCATCAATGAAAAAAACAGATACCTTTGATGCATGAATAATTTCCTTAATTTGATTTTCACCTAAATTTTGAAATATTCCTGATTTAGCATTTAAACGGTGAGCCTCATCTGCAATTAAGCAATCAAAATAATTATTTTCAACGTTAAAGTATGAGCCTGATCCTCTAAATAAGTTTTTAATATAGCTATTCTTATAATTATTTTGCTTAAGCTTCTCAAAATAAACATTTCTTGGAGCCGAATTTTTCGTTACATAATTAGCCGATCTACCCTTTTGAATTAAATCACATAAAAGCTGAATAGCAACCACCGATTTTCCTGTACCTAACAATACTGAGGAAATTTATTAATACGCTGAATATTATAATATTGTATAAATTATAACTAAAAACTATTGTCTTAGCATTGACGAATTATATTTCAAAAAATAATCATTCTAATATATTTCTAAATTAAGTGATATACTGAATGTATACTTCACAATTCTTGTCTTAATAAAACAAGTTTATTTATGTTTTTTTAGTATTAGTCAATTTTAATAAAAAATATCAGTATAAATATATAACTTGTAATTAAAATTTAGGTTTATTTTGAATTATAGATTTTATTTCATTATTTAAATCTTTTAAATATTCTTCTGAAATTTCTAAGAATAATTTGTTTTCGTAATTTTTAGATTCTTCGGACAAAATGAACTCAGGTTCTTCTTTAAATGTAAGTTCTATAATTTGATAAAATAGTTTTCTTAAACTATTTTGTTCTTCCGAATTCAAATTAATTCGATAATTAAAATTATCTATATTAAATTCTAGATAATCGTTTTCATCTTTAATTAATTTAACTTTATAAATTTTCTTTTCCATATGAATTACCTCTTTCTCTAAACGCTATAGCCCCACCTTCTAACGTATCTATACAAGTTTTAGCCCAAGATATTTTATCTTGATTATCATCGATATTTACCATTTTATCATTAAACGGGTTCCCAAAATATGTCTTTTTCTTTATGCCAGCATCCATTCTATAAATCATAATAAACGGAAGAGTTCTTACTGCTATGTTAGCGTCATGTGTCGAAACAACAACAGTTTTACCAAGTTTAGACAATTCTATGATTCTAGGAACAATTATATTATTTATATAATCATGTCCAACACTCATTTCAGGCTCATCTAATATATAAATATCTTTATTTTTATAAAGAGAATGGTTTAAAATTAACATCGATTGCTCACCGTTTGATGGAGTATATTCTATACTTTTATCATTTTGTGGATCATTACCACTTAGTACAATTGTAGACTTCATTTGCATAAATGCTTTTAATGATTTTACATTAGCTTCATTTAATTTGTTATTAAAATCAGATATATATTTTGTTAATTCGACATTATATATGTTATTCTTTATCAAATTAAGTTGTTTTTTTAGATTTTTCAAATCATCTTTCTTATAATTAGTATTCGGTTTGAAATTAGATAAATCAGGATTCAAAACAAAACTTTTTTCCACATACACAAAACCTTTATTTGGCAAACGTCCAATGGTTTCATATATGACCTTTTTATTGTCCAAAATATGGTTTATAATTATTTCAACAGACTTATTCAATTTATAACATGACTCATATAATAACATCAATCCTGTACAATTTGGTTTCGAATTCTTACCTTTTTTAATTTGATATAATTCTTTCATCTTATTTATAGTTAAATTTTCCAGATAAATTGCATATGCTTTTGAAAATTCATGAATAACTTTCTCTTTATGTTTGTCTAATAATTTTAATAACAGTGTCTTCATTTGCAAAGCTTCTTCTTCGTCTAAATACTTATTAATATCATTTTTCAAAATTGTATTTATACTTTCCTTATTTTCTTTAAACAAATCATATTCATTATTATATTGTTCCAAGGTGAAAGTAACTTTAAAACTTGCATTAGTAAAACCAAAATTCTTATTTCCTTTACGATGTTTTAACCATTGATAATAATCCGAAGTTTTTGTTAAAGTTGGTATTTTCCATGCCTTAATATATTCAAATTCTTTCGAACAATCTGAGCACTCAAATAAATCAAAATCCTTATCACATAAACTAGCTTTGATTATTGAATTAAATTTATTTTTAGTATCACTAGCATAATAGGCTGATACACTATCATTTTGCATTGATTCAAAATATTGTTGAATACCTTTCAATATTTGTGTTTTACCTGTTCTCTTTCCACCAATGATTATGTTCGTATCATTATAAAGCGTTATATGTATTTTTTCTTTTTTATCCTCAAAAGGAAAAATATCAAATTCTCTTTTTATTTTTTTATCAATGAAAGTCTTTATTACTTCAGGATCTTTCTTGATTAATAATTTGAAATGTTCATATGAATCAATATCCATTTTGAGTTCGGGAAATGATAATTTTTCATATGAATCCCAATCTTTCACGTCAGAACCTAGTATAGATTCTATATTATGGGCCAAAAAAACACCAGCACTCATTAAATTTGATGGTTCTAAAAATAATGGTACATCACTTAACAATTCTTTTAATTTTTTTATATCTAAATCCGATAGCGATGGATTTTTTTGATAATGACAAATTACAATTGAATCAAACGTATTAGCAAGTTTCGCAAACGCATCAATATCCATTGAAAAATCATCCGGTGATACTGTAACTTCAGACTCTATTTTATTATCAAAATCATTTACTTGGTTAGGATTAACAATTAATATGCAATGTCCCTTACTATAAATTCCATTAATATCTAATTCAATTCCAGGCCATACTAAAAAATCTTCATTTTGAAATTCAAAGAATTGTTTCATATCAAATTTATTATGATTTGTTATAGCCACAATACCAACATTAGCTTGATTAACTTTAGACAAGAATTTATCATAATCTACCGCTCTTTTCGATGAATCTCCATTCTTGCATTTTAATGTATGACAATGTAAATCTATTTTCATATAAGTCCTCTCTTTTTATATTTTCCATATGTATAATAATTTCTTAAACAAAATCATAAAGCCTATAAAATCAATTCATATTAATAAAATACGATTTTATAAATTTAAATAAATCTATTTATTTTATATTTTTTCTCAAATAATTGCTAAAGATATTACCTGTTACCAGGAATATCCTAAAGGCTTAGATAGAATCTATCCTTCTTTTAGAAATACTAAAATACTCTTCATTTTTTTCAATACCAAAGTAATTTCGATTTAATTTTTTTGCGACATAACAAGTTGTACCACTTCCGCTAAACGGGTCAAGAACAATATCACTCTCATTACTACAAGCTAATATAATTCTTTCAAGTAAAGCTTCAGGCTTTTGCGTAGGATGATATCCAAATTTCTTCTCACACATTCCTACAGCAGGGATTGTCCATACATCTTGTAATTCCTCATCATTAATTTTAAACATTTCGTCATAATTAAACGTATGCTTATATCCTTTTGAAGCCCATATAATTAGCTCATATGAAAACTTAAGCTTATTCTTATAAATAAGGTCAGGTGGTCAGTTTTATGCCAAACAACAATATTAATAATTTTAAAGCCAATTTCATCTAAAAATTGCTTAATATCGAAAATATTGTGTACAGTTCCACTTACCCATATAGAACCATTAATTTTAAGAACCCTATAGCATTCCGTAAGCCAATCCTTAGTAAATTTAAGATGATTATCATATTTAGATTTATCATCCCAATCACCTTTATTAACTGATACAACCTTTCCACTATGAATACTTTTCCCACCATTTGATAAGAAATATGGTGGATCTGCAAAAATTAAATCGATTGAGTTAGTTTTGAGTGTTTTTAATACTTCTATACAATCTCCATTGTATAGCAATTATTTGCACCTACCTTTATTAAAAATTTGTCATTAAGACATACCTTTATTATAGCATTATGCATCATATATTAGCAAATGAGTTTTAACATTTTTCACCTATTTTTTAGTTAAATCGACTTTTTTATTTTTGGGATACTTAATTAGATTTTTCTTTAATTTTTCATTGATAATATCATCTAAATCTAAATTATAGTCATCAGCTATCATAATAGAATAAATTAATACATCAGCTAATTCTTCTTTAATATGCTTCTTCTTTTCATTTCTATCTAAATCTGTGTTTGACCACTGATAAATTTCAAAGAATTCATTTGCTTCAAGAAAAATTTAAATTGCTAAATCCTTACCATTATGATATTTTCTCCATTCCTATACTCAAATAAAATAAGGCAAAGTTAAAATACCTTGCCATTATTTTAAATCATAAAATGATTCACTTTCAATAGAATACATTTTTATTTTATTTTCATACGTTAAGTCAACTTTATTTTTCTTAATGTTAAAGCCTCTTGCAATAATAAAAGCATTAATTTTTGCAAAAGTTTCTTCATCATTAATAACCTTTTCTAACCATTTTAAATATCTTGTAACTTGTTCATACGCATGATAATTAGCAATATCCTTCTTCAATTCAATAACAACATTAGGAATTGTTCCATTTAGAATTAAATTATTAGTATCGTATAAACAAATATCTGCCCTATCTATATTCATAGGCTTAAATGGTGAAATAGGAACTTGTCTACAAATTACATAATCATTATTTTCTAAATCAACACATTTAGAAATCGATTTAAGATTAGCAACAATATTAAATTCAAGCTCTGATTCAGATACAAAATCTTTAGCATTAATCATATTGCTTCTAAATAAAGTTGCAACCTCTTGTGTAGTTAAATTTTTAGCATCAAAAAAATCAATCATATTGTTAGAATGTTTTAATAATTCATAACAAACACTTGTCTCACCTGGTGTAAGAGTACAAAATCCCATGCCTTGTACAGTATTTGATGGGAGTGGATAACTATAATTACCTAATTCAAAGTATAGTTCATCAGAAACAATATACTTACCAGTATGCTCATTTGTTTTAAATTTTAAAATAAATGGCTGAGATTTTTCGCTACCATTTACAATAAATATACCAGGATTATTAGTTGCGGTATATCTTGAGCTTTCATCCCAAAATAGTTTTGCATTACAGTTTCTTCCAAGAGGACTTGTATTACCATTTAAATAGAATGAAGCTTCATCTTCACTACCAATAATTTCGCCACCATAAACTATTTTTCTATCTAAAAAGAAAAATACCTCTGTTCCTTGACGACTACATGCATAATCAGCTAAAACCTTAAAATAACTACTTTGAGCTGTAGGTCTATCTTTTTTTAATGGCTTGATTAAGAAACCATATATCTCATTTTTTAAATATAAGGTTAAATCATCTTGCTTATAAAGCATTATAAATAGTCCATTTTTCATATTAGTTCTTAAAGTTCTCCAATATTCCATCTTCTAATTCCTTAATATTATAAATAGTATCAAGTACATCAAAAGTTTCCTCAAGATTATGTCTAGCATCAACCCAACCTAAGCCATCAGTTATCCAAACAAATTTAAAGTTAGGAATATCCTTTGATTCTAAAGCAAGAGTCTTATAACTTCTAGCGGTCTCATTTAATTTAGAGCCTGAAGAATTATAAAAATTAGTTTCTATTGCGTAAGTAATTCCATTTTGAATCATAACAAAATCAAATCTTTTAACAGTCTTTCCAGAATTTGATAATGAATCTAATGATAAACCTGTTAATTTTTCTAAAGGTTTAATTTTCAACTCTTTAAAATAAGTTTTACCTTTAACAAAACCAGCTTCAATAATAAATTTTTCAACTAGATTTTCCATTAGATGTCCACCTCGATTTTTTCTTGCATTAGTGTCCAAACCAACTTCGACACCCAAAACATAATCGATTAAGTCCTTAACAATTCTATTAGATAACAATTCAAATAATCCAGTTTCCCTCATAAAATAACAATATTGTTCTATTGAATAATTCTGCTTTTTAAAATTATATTTAAACTTCCCGTTATCATCTTGACAATAAATTTCAGATTCTCTTTTAGCTAGTAAAATTGGTATTGCTTTTAACACTTCAGGATACTTAGAGACTAACATTTTGAAATCGTCTTCAATATTCTTAGAACCAACTAAGGAATTTAATATATTCAATTCAATTTTAAATTTATTCAAGTTCTTATATGATGTATCAAAATCAACATAATAGTGATAATTTGCAATACTCTCCCTAAAAGTTGAAAACCATTCATTAAAATTTTTCATAGAGCACCTCTTTAAATACAAATACCAAATTTTTTTAAAACAAAATCATGATACTCTGTATCATTTAATACCTTGTCAAATACATTTGAACCAACTTTTTTTCCAATTTTACAACTATCATTTACATATTTAAATACTTCTTCAACATCTTTATTTTGAGTAATCAATTTATTTAACATATAAATATCTAATTTTTCATTAAATCTAGAACTAAATAATATTTCACTTTGTTCTGGATTTTCTTTATTTAACACAATTAAGCCAATACCATGTGAAGAATTTAAAATTCTTAGTTCATTTATTAAATCAGGGTCATCTAGAAGTTCATCACAAACTAAGTATCCTTCATTAGCCCAAGATGAATTTGATACAGCTTGAAAATAATATTCTTTAAAATTAGAAAAATTAATTTTTTTCTTCATTTCAAATGAAAATATCTTGTATGGATTTTCATTTAAGTATTGCATTGTCTTTAATGATGTTTCATCAAAGTCATCAAATGGAAAATATATTCCTATCAAATCTGAATAAACCCACATATTAGCATTTTTTGAAATACTTTTTTCACCATGTTTATTTGCTGATTGATTTATAGATTTAGTTAAGCATTTAAAATGTTGATTTGAATCTAAATATTTGACTAAAACAGGATGCAAATCAATTTCTTTGTATTTTAAAGTTGGAGATTCACATTCTTCCATCTTTGTCTCATTATATACTATTTTTTTAATTCCAAATAGTGTCGGTCTCGTTGAAACCTTTTCAAAAACAGTATTTGGATTATCTCTAATATCAACATATATTTTAGCACCAAGTGTTGCCCAGGGCGTTTTTCCCGAAGTTGAAATTTTAGATGAAACACCTAATTTTACACCTTCATCCCAAATTTCCCTATAATCCATAGGTCTTTTAGTGCTTTTAAGTACATCTTCAGCCAAATTCAAAAAACTATACTTCATTTCCACATCTTCTTTCTTTTTTATTATTCAATATACTCTAATTCAATAACATTTCCTTAGCCCAAAAAGTCAATTACAAGCATTATTACAATTAATAAACTTATTTTGTAAAACATTATTTCATAATGATTTTTATTTTTAATAATAATCACCTCACGAATTACACATTTTATATATTCATTTAACAATAATTTAAAAATAATTAAAATAACTTCTTGGAACTCATTTTCTGGGCTAAGAAAACATTACATATCTCCTTTTTCGTATCTTCTTACAGTTAATGCAAGGTATTCTTCCTCTTGCTCAATTCCAATATATTTTCTTTTAAGCTCATGAGCAGCAATTCCAGTTGTTCCACTTCCATTAAAAGGATCAAGAATTAAATCTCCTTCATTTGTTGAAGCCTCAATTATTCTTCTTAGTAAACCAAGTGGTTTTTGTGTAGGATGCTTACCTTCAGTTTTTTCACTTTTAGGAGTAACTGATGATGCATAAAATTCAGGTTCAGAATCATTAAATTCCCATACATCCTTCATTTGTTTTCCGCCATTTTCTTCCTTCATTAATTCATAATTAAAAGGATGAACTCCTTTTTTAGTTGGTGTTAATTGCTTTCTTGCCCAAATAACTGTTTCAGTTGAATGTGTAAAACACCTACAAGCTAAATTAGGACTTGGATTAGTCTTTTGCCAAATAATATTATTAATAATACTAAAGCCTTCCATTTCAAGTGCAACACCAATTGCATATACGCTATGAAGTGTTGCTGATATCCAAATGGTTCCATTATCCTTTAGAACTTCTCGGCATAATCTAATCCATTTTCTATGGTAAGATAATCTTTCATTAATACCTAATGACTTGTCCCAATCACCTTTATCAACTGACACTTGCTTTCCACCACTGCAGCTAATACCACCGCTTGATAAAAAATAAGGTGGGTCAGCAAATATCATATCAACTGATTTAGGAGTAATCTTCCTTAAAACACAAAAAGAGTCTCCCTTAATCAAGGTAAACTCTTCATCATTGAAATATAGACTTTTCTTAGAAATTGTTAAATCCATATTTACTCCTTCTAGTAATTTGTAATAATTACCTCTTCAACAGCACCACGACCAGCTGCATTCGCATTAATCATTCTTTTAGCTTTTATAATTTGAATATTAAATCCATTATATAATTCATTAATATAGGCAGTATTATGGTTTGACAACATACATTTAACGCCTCTATTAGTCAAATCCTTAAAACAATCTGCAAGTCTTCTTTGATCATCTTTATTAAAATCAAATTTTGAATAAGCAGTAAATGATTCTTTATCCTCCCATGAATCATATGGAGGATCAAAATAAACAAAATCACCCTCATGGGCATTTCTTGTTGCTTCTACAAAATCACCACTTAAAATAGTAACATTATCATCCTTGAAGTATTCATGAATTTCTTCCATGTTTGCTTTACTATAAGTTACAACATGTTCCTTTTTAGCAGATGGAACATTAAAATATCCTTTAGCATTTACTCTATATAAGCCATTAAAACATGATTTATTCAAATAAATTGCTCTTGCGGCTCTTTTCCATAAAGGCTCAAGTTCAAACCGAGGATCTCTATCCCATTCTCTAACTTGATAATAATATTCTTCGGAATGATATTTTTCATGCTTGTCTAATTCTTCAAGCATAAGTCTAAATAATTCATCATCCTTAAGACATGTATATATTGCAAGTAATTCTTGATTTACATCGTTAATAGTTGCATTCTTAGGAGCTAAATCAAATAATAATGCACCACCACCAATGAATGGTTCAAAATAATTATTAAATTTTTCAGGCAGATTGGCTTTAAGTTTTTCTAGAATTTGTCTTTTGCCTCCTGCCCACTTAACAACTGGACTCATGCACATATTTTTCACCTGTGTTAATTGTACCATAAAAACCTCCAACTTTCATCATTATTTGCTAAATTTATAAAAAATTTCAATATTGAATTTTTTAAATCTTCGCTTGCCTCTTTCAACAATAATCTTACTAATTAAACTATCAAATAATTTTAAATTGGTATTATTTCAATACTCAATAAATTGCAAATGTCTAATTAATATTTAAATACATCTTCTAAAAGTTCTTCTTGATTCAATTTCTTTTTTCCAAAGTATTCTATAAACTTTTCTTTAATTGTTTCAGCCATTTCTTTCGTCTCTATAAACTACTAGTTGATTTATAATTACATTATAATAAACTTTCTGTGTATTGTAAAGAACTTTAATCAACTTTTTGTTTATTTCATTATTTACTTAAGTTATAATTTAGATATGGTGGTGATTTACATGGATGTAAAGCAAAATTTAAGAGCATTATTATATGATGCAATCATTGTTAGAAATGTAATGGATCAAAATGAGTTTGCAAAAGCTTTAGGAGAATCTCCTCAAAATGCCAATAAATGGTTTAATCCAAACTTTCCAAATGCTATACCAAATGTAAATCATTTTAATAAAATTTGCGAATTATTAAATATAAACTTATTTGATATTTTTGGGATTAAAGATCCAACAAATCTTTCAGAGGAAAATAAAGATATTATAGAAGCATTATCAAAGCAACCAGAAATGGTTAAACCAGTTAAAAGACTTTTAGGGATTGATGATTAATTATTCATCAATCTTTTTTTCTTCTTGCATATTTAAGTTATCTTGCATATTACTTCAAATTAGTTCAAAATATTCAAGAAGAACATCTAAAATATTCTTATCTGTTTTTTTCAAAAACTCTTTTTATTACATAATTTTTTCCGTATTCTCTTTTCTTTTTGCCATTAACTAACCTTTTTTCCTTAATTAAAATCTGTGTATGAAGTAGCTATTAGACCGCTAAATACAAGTTTAGTCCGCGTACGAGGGGCTATTAACATAGCACCTTCGTCGCGCTTGCCCTAAACCAAGACTTCCTAGATTGTATATATAAATGCAACATTTTCTTTGTTTTAAAACAAGCTTTATTGTTATTGTTTTAATATTAAATTTTATAAAATTATAATTCACCGAATACATTTAGTTCATTCTATGGTATAATATAGTTATGAAAACTAGGAGTTGACTTTAGATAAAAAAATAAGTTTTTTATTAGTAGTAATTTCTTTAATATTAGTAGTTATAAATACAATTTTAAGTTTTTTTAATTTATATATTATCATCATCATTCAAAGGATTATAAATATAACTTTAACTATTTCAATTACACTTAATATTTCAATTAACATATATATAAAAAAACAAGAAATACAAAATGCAAAGACAGTATACAATTATAAAGTAAATTCAAGCAATATAGAGCATGCTGAAAATGTAATGAACATTTCTAAGGAAATATTAACTGAGCAAGATAACAAAACACTCGATGAATTAAAAAAATTCGCAGATTATTTTTATAAAGAAAGCCAAAGTAAACTACCATTATTAGTCCACTTTAATATGTTTTATAATATAATTTGTACAAATACATTTATTTTAACCATAAACAGTCTCCAAACTAAATTAGACAAAATCAAAAAATCTATGCAAAAATTAAAAGATTCCCATAAAACAAAATTACACATAAATAATAGATATCCTTACTATACAATTGAAGAAGATTATAAGGAAGCATATTCAAACAATATTTTAAATCTTAAAAAAGATTTAGATGATTTTTATGAATGCTACAAGAATATTAGAACTAATGATTAATTTTGTCATAGAATCTAGAGTTACATTTATCTAGCTCATCCTTTGGTGGAGACAATTTGGTAAATGTATCAAGTGATTTAAATTCCTTATTCTTCTTTTCCTCATAGGGAAATGATAGGAAGGTTGAATTATATAGCCTTTGATTTTTATACGATAGGTCCCTAATGTTAATATTAAGGATTTTTTTGTGCACTTTGAGGCTATATCATTTTCGTCCTCCTGTGAAATATTAGTTATAAGCTTAAAATATGAGAATTCTTCGAACCAATTACAATTTTTTTGAAGCATGCTTCCTAAATTTCTTAGAATAACATAAAGGAAGGTATGCGTCATTAATTTAAAGCAATTCACTTCTAGTTCTTTTAAATATTCATATACATCATTAGCCTCATCAATCTAAAATGGTCTAATGATTAATCTTTGCATTTCAATTATCATATATTATCCTCATTTATTTTTAACAATATTTAATTTATTGAAATTTATAATATAAAATAAAAGCCTTAGAAATAAACGAATCTAAGGCATTATATTTATTATTGAAGCTTTGCAATAATAGCTTTCATTATAGCTATTTGATTTTCTAAGCTTGTCTTATCATTACTTTTGTAGTAGATGCCATATCTTCTACAGTATATAGTTCCTCATTAAATAAGTTCTTTATTAATTTTGCTTCTTCTTTTGTTAAATTTAAATCTATTTTTATTTACCTCACTTTTTATTTTATAAATGGCTTATCAGCCTCAGCAAAATCCATCTTTTTCATTTCTTCTATAAAAGCCCATTTAGATTCAGTATGCTCAGTAAGAGTTAAATTGCCACCTAAAAGCTTACATTTATAAGCATATAATGTAATTGAGAAATCATCAAATGGTTCAATATGATGGTATTCATATGATGATGAACCTATATATTCAATAGGTTTTATATCAGATTTAAGTTCTTCTTTTATTTCTCTTATGATAGTTTCCTCATGCGTCTCATGAGGCTCAACCTTACCACCAGGAAATTCCCACTTACCACAAAGTGCTCTTCCAGGACCTCTTTTTGTGCAAAAGATCTTACCTTCATTATTAATGATTAAAGCACATACAACCTCAAAATGCTTCAAATTAATTCACCTCACTATCTTTAATTTCAAAATCCAACCAATATTCACTAGGCACCTCATTATCAAGAATAATATCTGTTAATAATGTTGGAATTCTTTTACCGTTTTCCTCTGTATAAGATTCTCTTATATTTGTAAATTTACCCGTACCTATATAACTAAATGGTAATGTTATTCCATCTTCTTCCTTTATTTTTCTTATAAATAAATGAACAACTTTAGTATTTAATATTTTCTTACCAATTGAATTTGTTAAAGTAGTGTTAGTTTCTGATTTCCATTGAAATGCTCTTGAATCAATAAATTTATCCTTATATTTTAATCTTTCATCAATTTTTGTGTTTTTATTTAATCCAACATAACAATATGTTTCATCATTTTCAAATTCAGTACCTTTTACGCTCATTAAGACATCCTTTAGCCTTATAAGCTGAATTTGTTCTTTATAATAATTTGCCATCAATTTAAATTTAGTCTCATATTCGCCAAATTCAATATTACATCTTGTTAAACCATATTCAAGTAAATCATTCATATAATTAATAAATTGATCATTAATTAAATCAACATTTAATTTATTATCCTTAAGGATATTTTTCTTATTTAGAATATATAAAGCATGATTCAAAGTATCTATAGTAACCTTTAAATTAAAGCCTATAAGTTTATTAATATCTAATTTTTCATTTAATATTTGATTAATGATTAAATATTCATCATCCCTAACAAGTGGTAATAATTCTGATACGTTATCAATAAATTCAATTTGTGAATCATTAAATAATGGTAATCCTTCTTCTCCGATTTTCTTTAAGAAACTATAATAGCTTCGATTCATTTTACCCATTTTAACCTTCATGAACCTAATTAAATCTGGTGCTATATCATTATTTAAATATTCCATATGAGATGGGTATGTATCTTTTTTTAGATAATTTTTAAAGTTAAGATAATCTTGTTTTAAAAAATTACGCTTGTTAAAATTAATTTTATCAAGCTGCGATACAATTTCTGTTTTTGATAAATCATCAAAGAAAATTTCAACTCCAGGTATTTGAAGAGATTTAAAGTCAGTTCTAATTAAATCCTTTAAATAAGCTTTTTCAGTATATGTAGTTTTACCTAAGGTACCTAAGGCTAAAGCAATTTGAATAGATCTATCATAATTATTCCCAATAAAATCAAGTACTGTTAAATAATCTTTATTAGGATATTTACGAAGGACTCTTCCTAATTGCTGTAGGAAAATAGTTGATGATTCTGTTGGTCTTAAAAATAAGACCATATTAACAGCAGGAATATCGACTCCTTCATTTAATATATCAACTGTGCATATTATTTCTAAAGGATTTTCATCATTTTGCAAATCATTGAAGGCTTTTATTCTTTCACCTAAATTATTACTACCTGTTAAAGCTACTGTTTCATAACCAAGAATTGCTAGCTCATTAGCCATAAGATTGGCATGATCTATTGAGGTACAAAAAGCAATACATTTTAGTTTTTCATTTGCCTTTTTATATTTTTCAATTTGCGATGCAATAAAATCTACATTAGCTGACTTCGCAATTTCACGTGCTATTTTAGATTTATCATATGAAGAGTAATCTGCAAAATCATCTTTAATTGCATAATAATGGAATGGTACAACTAAATCATTTATAATTGCATCTCTTAATCTTAATTCAAATGGAACGTTATTTTCAAATAGAGAAAAGACATCTTGATTATCCATACGTTCTGGAGTAGCTGTCAATCCTAAAATAAAGCCTGCATGAAAATAATTCATAATAACTTGCGTTATATTATTTGTTGCATGATGACACTCATCTATAACAATGTAATCAAACTCATCAGGTTTAAATTCATTTAAATGCCTAGCTAGCATTGTATTAGTTGCAAAAATAAAGTCACAATCTAAATCTTGCTTCTTACCTGTATATAATCCATAGCTTCTTTCAGCTCCAAATATTTTTTGAAATGTATTTTTAGCTGAAACTAGAATTGCATCTCTATGTACAACAAAGAGTAAGTGCTTTGCATCATAATTTTTAGCGTCAAATGCTGCAAGATATGTCTTTCCACTACCGGTCGCACTGATTAAAAGTGCCTTCTTAACTCCTAAATCTCTATTTCTTCTTAATTCCTTTAAAGCTTTTCTTTGCATTGAATTAGGCTTTATACCTTCAGTTTCTGGATTAAAATAATCCATATCCCATTTTTCAATTGCGTAATCTAATATTAATGAATATTTATTAATAATATCTTTCTTTAATAATTTTGTTTTATTCCATAAATTATTAAATTCATTATATGCTGCATTTATAGATTATAATTCCTCTTTAGATACTACTGATGCATTCCATTTAATATTCTTTAAGAATGCAAATCTTGTTATATTAGAAGAACCTACTATAAATTCATATGAATCATTATATTCAAATAAATATCCTTTTGAATGAAAGCCATTATCTCCAAAATAATTAAAATCAATATGACATGTAAAATTAGGATATTTATTCATCCATTTAATAAATGTATTAAGTGATGCTATATCTGTAAAGTTTTGATATGTTGATGTAATTATTTTACCAATTACACCTCGATCTAAGGCTTCTTCTATTTCGCGTTCTATTAATATAAGCCCTGCTTTTTTGATAAAGCTTACTGATAATGAAAAAGTATTACATCTATTAAATGATTCTTTAATTTTATCTAAAAATGTTTTATCCGTATAATTAGTTAAGAATAAATCATGCATTTTATCAACCTCATTTATTACAGTATACCAGAATTTATATCAATTTTATAGAAAAAAATGCTTAAGTGTTAACCTAAGCAGTAAAAATCGATTCTATTTTTTAATATTTTTACAATAGCCATTCTTACTTTAAAAAATATATTTTATGTCATCCATATATTTTAAATGTCAAATTATTGTTGTTCTTGAAACACCTATACCATTAGCAATTTCATTAGTTGTAACTGTAATATTCATTTTTGATTGTGATAAAAATAAATTATTTAATTATTTAAAGCAATTTGGAAGGTATGTGACAGTAAAATCACCAGAACGTTTAAAAATCAAACTAAATAAATTTCAAAAAATTCAATCTTATTTTTTTAAAATTAAAGCATTTGAAGAAGAATTTTTATCTTTTTCCTTAAATTCAATCCTTCCTTCTTCAATTAATTCTATAATACAACTTCTAAACGTTTTAGATATATTACCTTTATATCCCATTTTTAAATATAAAGAACTCGCTGATAAAGATTCCTTTTTCAAACTATCTAATATTTCATTTTTTATTTCTTCTTTATTTCTTCTTTTAGATATATAATTATCCTCACTTGAAAAAAATGCTTTATTAATAGGCAAAATTACAGAAAAAAAACTTCTATCCACATCCGTAAGAAAAATTGGCATTGGTGAATTATTTTCTTTTATTGATTTTATTGCTGTAGGTATACCTGTATTTCTTCCCTCAATCAAATGTAATTCTTTTAAAAAATCACCTATTCTTCTATTTCTATATCTTCTTGATCTCATATTAAAACTTTTAATATCATCATCAGAAATAGATCTGTCTGGTCCAGGTAAACTAGTAATTTCAATTTTATCTTTTTCTATCCTAATTGTAATAGGCTCTGGTATTTGATAGGACTTATGATAAACCGCATTTGAAACAAATTCTTCTAATGCATCATAGCTATAATTTTTAACTCTTACAGCCTCAGCTTGACCAGAAATTTTATATACTTTTTCAGCAATGATATTATTTTTTAAATATGACAATGCATTTTTTAGTTGCTCATCTAAAGGTCCTGAAAATATTCTTTCTTCCATTCCTTGACCAGTCAAATCCGGAATATTAACCACTTCTATTCTACTATATGGGAAAAAGTTTTCCGGCTTTTCGTTAAAAAATAACAATCCAACGTTCAAAGGTTTAAAAAATTCACTTGGTCCATCAGCAATTCTTAAATCTTTTGATAAATCTACAACGCTCATGTTATCGATTCTATTTATTAAATTACTACCAATATTTTCTAAATAATTTCTTATTAATGGATATTTTAAATCTGTAATATTTGATTTCAAATTTACACGATCATCAAACGGTACATTATGTGAAAGAGAAATTAATTCATTAACATCAAGTATTGAAGCCTCTATAGTACTAGATAATTTTCTAATATAATATATTTTCTCAGAATTTCTATTATTTGGCTGTTTTGGACACTGATATGGTCTATCATAACCGCCAGGACACCAAACTAATAATAAATTTGCATTTTCATAAATAACAGGCTCTGTAATTGGAATATATATTGGTCTTAGAAAATTGCAGTATTTTAAAATTTCTTTTTGAATTCTATCAATTTCATGAATATTTAATCCAACAATTGGTCTTTTAATATTACCATTATCTTCTTCAATCCCAATAACAACATACCCTCCTCCCCAATTATCTATATCATTTGCAAAAGCACTGATTGTCTTTAAAGTTGTTTCAGGATTCCAATTCTTTTTAAATTCAATTCTTGCCCATTCAACAGTGTTACCCTCAAGAAGAGTATTTATAGAAACAGGTATAGCCATAAAATCACCTCATTTAAAATTTATTTTTAACTCACGACTAACTCACGACTAACTCACGACTTCATTATATCATAATCAAATAAATTTAACTAGAAAAAATCATAAATTTTAAATTCCATTTTGTTAGTGTACAATACATGTGAGACCATTAACCATATCTTGATTTAATAAACAAAAAGTGTTTTAAATCCTGTATAATGTAATTGAAGAAATAAGCAAAAAAAAGATTTAAAACACATGACTATTATATCAAAAAAAATTCAATATGTCTCTTTCAATTTAAATACTCGATTTCGTGCTTGTAAAATATATTCTAATAAAACATTTTTTGTTAAAGATATTTGCAGACTTTATCACTGCTCTAAAGCTTCAGAGTTCACTTTAAATCCAACAGCAATAATCATTTGCAAATTATAATGATTGGTATTGTAATTTTTTCCATCTTCGTATCTAACTTCAACATTATGTATTTCTTCACCAACTGATGCAACATAATTAAGATATTCAGCTGCTGAACTTCTAATAGTCACTTCATTATTTTTATTTTTTTTCATTATAAGTGGCCTCCTATCCAAATAAAAATTTTATTAATTCTATAATTCCCCAAGCAACCACCTCTACAATAACAGCCGAAATGATTCCTAAAAAAATTTTCTTTGTTAAACGCAAATTTTATATTTTGTTTATGAACTGCTTTCTTATTATCTTTTTGCAAAACACCATTAACATGATCTCTATGAACAATCATTTGTGATTTTTCATTTTCTTTTGTTTCATAAAGTTTTGCCATTAACTCTTCTTGTATGTATTTAATTACTGGCTTTAAACATAATGATAAATCATTTATCATATCATCAAGCCTCAACATTATTACTATTTTCAAAATATATAATTATGCATTACCAATCAGTTCTAGAAGTTATTTCTGTTACTACTGATGAAGCTAATTCTAGCATTTCTTCATCAATTTTTTCACCAGCTTCTTTTGCTTGAGCAAGTGGAACCTCATAATTATCGATAATATAATCAACAATTTCTACAATATTATCATCAGAAATTGAATCATAGCCTAATTTTGATAGAACATAGTTATTAATAAAGCTTTCTGCTTTTTTTGAATATTTCTCCATTTTAATTATCTCATTTCATTATTTGATTAAGTTTTTGTGTGAAGTCTATTAACAGAAATCACATTATTATTTAAATGATTAATAGCAGTAGTAATTTTATTTTTTACGTTCATCTATAATATTTACTTTCCAAATTTTTTGAATATTCATTGGTAATATTGTTACCATATCTCCATTTGTTCTTATAACACCGATGTTAACATTTTCATAATATCCAACTTTAACCTGAACATCAAGTTTTTTTTACCTCTTGAAGCAACTTGTCCAGCTGTAAATATCAACTAAAAAAATGTCCGTATCCCCTAATTTATAATTTTATTTTACCATTATTTTCTATATTTTACTAGAAATTATATTTATATTTTTCATATAAAAAACTTGTCCTATATTTTATCATAGAACAAGTTTTAATTACTTATTTAAAATATCATCTATAACAAGCTTAACTCCTTGAGCCATCTTATCAATATCCATTGAAGGCTCGTTTAATACCTGTCCATCATAATATGGAAAATGAATAAATAATGCATTACCTTTCATTAAATCTAGGGCAGTGTAATATGTTGTATTACAAATATACGCACCAGCACTTAAAGATAAATAACAAGGAATTATTTTATTAAGCTTAGCTACAATATCTTCAATATTTAAATTACACCTTAAAGCTAAAGGCCCCCCTTCTTTAACAAAGCCTCGATCAAATAATATTCCATCATTATCAGGAATAGATCCCCTAGTATAATTTATTCCTAGCATTTCTAACCTTATTTTACTCTCTTTGCCGGCTTGACCTAGGCATAATACAAAATCAGGTTTTATATTTGAAACAGCTTTTGCTAATTCTTCTTTAGCTCTTTTATAAGAAACTGGAAGAATGATTTTATCTTTTATATCTAATCTTTTTAATACCTCTAAGCTAGAATTGCCTTTAACATTACCAAATTCTTCAAAGGCTGTAACTAATATTTTCATTTAAGCACCGTAATTGAATAGCCTGTTTCAAATTTATTTTGAGGGTCTAATTCAATAATCTCCTTCTTTTTACTAATTTCTTCTTCTGGTATATCATAATCAGGAAGTCCCCACCAGGGCTCTACACAAATAAAATTACCAGTTTCCTCCATTGACCAGATTGCTACAACTGGAGCATTCAAAACATCGAATATAAAACAATTATCATTTATATTAAGCTTTATTGACTTAACATTTCTAGCATCATAAATAAGCGTATGATATGCTGTAATTTCTTCTTTTGAAAGTTTCTTATAGCCACTAATATTTATATTACGCTCTCCTACAATCTGACTTCCTTCTTCATTTAATAAATATTGCTTATGAAATACTCCATCTACTTCAATTGCAACATTTTCAAATTCGCCATTTATCAAATTAACACCTAACGCAGGATGACCGCCAACTGAAAAATACATTGTTTTATCATTTTTATTTATAACATGATATTTAATAGAAATTTTATCATTCTCGAGTTTATAGGTTACCTCAAAATGAAATTTAAACGGATAAAGGATTAGTGTTTCTTCATTATCATCAAACCCAAGTGTAATTTCTTCTTCAGTTTGATTTACAAGATAAACATCATTATATCTAATTAGTCCATGATTTTTTAGTGAATATGATTTACCATCAACCTTATATCTATGATTTTTTAACGCTGCGATTACTGGAAATATAACAACATCCTGACCACTCCATGACCTTCCATCTGGCTGATATAATAATTCTTTATTTTTTCTTTTATCAAAAATACTTTTTAAGCATGCACCATGCTTATTTAGCTCTATTTTTAAAAAATCATTTTCAATTATTAGCATAATTAACTCCTTTAAAGCTTAAAAGACAACGGATATCCGTTGTCAATTAATTATTTTTTATCTACAATAACACTACCTGATGTAGTCCAGTTATATTGTAATTCTTTTGTTTTATTATAAAAATCACTACTATATGTTTTAGTATCACCAGATACTGTAGCAGTTAAAATTTCTGATTTAACGGGAATAAATACAAAGCTTAAAAGTTGAAGAGTACTATCTTCTTTTCCACTATAGTAACTAAATAATGCAGGAATATAAGCAGCATAGAAAGCTTGGTTTTCTTCTTTTTCTTTCACATCAAGAGATGATGAATAATTCTCTTGAACTACAGCCTCAAATGATGATATTTTAGAAGTAATTGATGTCTTTACCTCATCTGTAATAGCAGCTGAAATTTGCGTTTTAAAGCTTAAAATAGCTGAACTCATAACACCATAATTACTTGAAATATGACCAGTTGCCGTTTGAGCCTTTGAAAGTTCAACTAAATGTGTACGAACCATGGAATCATAGCTTTCAGCACTAGGAAGTCTTAAAGTAAAATGAGCACCTGTTACTTCTTCATTATTTTTGTTAATAATATCTGCACCATATACCTTATCGACATTTGGTGAGCCATCATCATTATAGCCATCCTTTAAAGCCCATTCTTTAGCAAGAGTAGTTTTTAAAGCGGTATTATCAACTCCACTTGTATTATTTTTATTTGAGCAAGATGCCATACCTGCAACAAGTAAAGCTCCTGCAGCTAATGTTAATATCTTTTTCATTTAGAATCATCCTTTCTTGGGATATACGCAAATTATTATAACATAGATTAAATAAATTGCAAAGTTTTTTTATGATTGTTTTTTTGCACGTGGATGAGCAGCCATATATTCACTTTTCATTTTTTCCACACTTACATGCGTATATATTTGGGTTGTCGATAAATTACTATGTCCAAGAAGCTCCTGCACACTTCTTAAATCTGCACCATTATCAAGCAAAGCGGTTGCAAAGCTATGTCTTAGCATATGAGGTGTGATTTTATAGGTTTCACCCATTTTATCAATTATTGTATTAAGAATAACCCTTACCCCTCGTGGTGTTAAATTACCACCGTGATTATTAATAAATAAATAACGGCTCTCTATATTATCGCCTTTTTTTAAAAGCTCTATTCTTTCAAAAGAAATATATTTAAGTAATTTTTCCTTAAGCTCATCATACATTATTACAATTCTATCCTTATCACCCTTACCATGAATATGAATTGTTTCGTTAGAAAAATCTAAATTACTAATTTCTAAAGCACACATTTCCGAAACACGTAGTCCACAACCATAAAGAATTGATACAATTAAATAATTCCTAAGACCCATGGGTGTTTTTTGATCAATCGAATTCATCATGTCCATAATTTCTTTATTTTTTAAAATTTCTGGTAATCTTTTAGGCTTTTTGATTGAAGCAATTTCTTCAAAGAAATTTTTTTCAACAACATGACGTTTCATTAAAAAATCATAAAACGTTCTTAAAGAAGATAAATGTCTATTAATGGTTGTAGCTGAATACTTTAAAGAATTCATATAAATTAAATAATTTTTCGCAGGAAGGGGATTCATAATTCTTGTTAAAGAAGGAGCCATCTTCTTTTTTTTAATAAAATCACTAAATTCTAAAATATCTGTTTTATAGCTTATAACTGTATTTTCACTGTAATTTCTTACCGAAGATAAATAATCAACAAAGTTCATTAAAGCTTCATCATCAGTCATTTAACTTTTCTACCTCTTTTTCCATTTGTTCAAGTGCTACTTTACCATATAAAGCCTTACGCTCTTTTTTCTTATGCTTAAACTCTAAATCAGCCATAATTCCAAAATTAGCATTCATTGGCTCAAAGCCATTTGGATTAGCATTACAAATATAATAAGCCATCGCTCCGATAGCAGTTTTACGTGAAAACTCATGAAGAGGCTTTTCTTTTAAATATCTATCCATATTAATTCCTGCTACAATTCCTGAGGCAGCTGATTCTACATAACCCTCAACACCAGAAAGCTGACCAGCTATAAAAATGTTAGGATATTTTTTAGTTTGATAGGTTGGATTTAAAATACGAGGGGCATTAATAAATGAATTACGATGCATTACTCCATATTTAGTAAATGTTGCATGCTCAAGGCCTGGTATCATACTAAATACACGTTTTTGCTCAGGCCATTTAAGATGTGTTTGAAAGCCAACTAAATTATACATTGTCTTAGCCGCATCATCCTGACGAAGCTGAACAACGGCATAAGGTCTTACTCCCTGAGGTGTTTCAAGACCTACCGGCTTTAAAGGCCCAAATAATAAGGTTTGAGGACCTCTTTTAGCCATAATCTCAACTGGCATACATCCTTCAAAGACCTTAACCTCATCTTTATGAGATGATTCAGTTGGAATATCCTCAAAATCGTGAGGAACAACACCTTCAGCATTTATAAGCTCCGTATAGAAAGCATCAAACTCTTCTTTTGTCATCGGACAGTTAAGATAAGATGCTTCACCCTTATCATATCTTGATTTTAAATATACCTTATTATAATCAAGTGTATCAGCTAAAACAATCGGTGCAGCCGCGTCATAAAAATGGAAATTATCGCTTTCAAACATTTTAATAATATTATTTGCAAGCTCATCAGCTGTAAGTGGACCTGTAGCAATAATGGTTGGCTCATCAGGATTAATTGAAGTGACCTCATCATAGATTATTTCAATATTAGGATTTGACTTAATCTCATCCGTTACCCCCTGTGAAAACCCCTCTCTATCAACGGCAAGTGCTCCTCCAGCTTCTACCTTATGAAGACGAGCTTGTCTAATAATTAAAGAATCAAGCATTTCCATTTCACGCTTTAAAATACCAACAGCATTTTCAAGTGAGTCAGCTCTTAAAGAATTCGAGCAAACAAGCTCACCAAATTTCTCTGTTTTATGAGCTGGCGTCATTTTTTTAGGACGCATTTCATAAAGTTTTACCTTATAACCTTTTTTTGCCAAATAGGATGCTGCCTCACACCCCGCAAGACCAGCACCAATTACCTTTACTTCTTTCATATTATCACCTATACTTTATTATAGCATTTATTTAAAAAATTAGTTTCAATTTATTATATTTATATTTGATAATATATGCAAGTTAAAAATAAAAAAATGGCTATATTTAGCCAGCTATTTAATAATAATTGTTTTGCCTGGGCATAGCCATTTACCCTTATTAAGATTTAATAGCTCATATGGTGTAAGTCCTGTTCTTGACATAATAGAATCCAAAGAATCAGTATCCACAATTGTATACCGATTATTGGTTGGTTCTAATGTTTTAGTGTCAACCACCTCAATATTAAGGACCTCCTCTAAATAACCAGTTGTATCATAGCCATTCTTAATTAAATATTCCCTAAGTGTTATTTTTTTACACTCTTCTGTTTTAGTTTTATGTGGAATAAAAAGAATTTGATTAGGATAAATCATTGATGATGCTAAATTATTTAAAGATACTATATCCGCTACACTCACATTATATTTTTTAGCAATTTCATATAATGTGTCACCTTTTTCAACCACATGCTTAATCGTATCTCTTAAACTATCTCGATTAATAAACTTCTCAAAGCCATAATTTTGATACACTTTTTCACCCCATAAATATTTTATGAAAAGATAAAAAATATGTGAATCAATTACTATTTTAAAATATCAAAAACTAATTTAGCAAAAGGATATTCTCTTTTAGCAACAAGTCTTGCAATAGGCGTATCCTGCATTTTAGGATAAAGGTTTAAAAGCTCAAGAGGTTTTATCCAGCAAATCTCTGAAATTAAAGAGTCACCTTCTGATACATGATGAATATGCGTTTTATTTATAGTTTTACATAAAAAATAATGATTTTCATTTTGACGATTAATCAAATTATACTCATCATAAACACAGCCTAAATATTTTATAATTTCACATTGAAAGCCGATTTCTTCATCAAGCTCTCTTAAAACCGCTTCTTCTTTAGTTTCACCTGCATCGACTCCTCCACCGGAGGTTTCGTAATAATCACGATGACCAAACATATCATCACCTTTAATATGTAAAATTGCAATTTCATTTTCTTCATTAATAACAAACGCTCTTGCGACTTGTCTTTTATGAGTATAACCATTATTAGGAAATTCATTATCATGAAGAAAAAAATTTAAAATATCCATTTTATCACCTATATTTAAAAAAATAGGACACCCGAAGGTATCCTATCCTTAGTTTGAATTTAATCTTACTTAACGTTTTCAGCAAAGTACTTAATTGTTCTAACCATTTGGCTAGTGTATGAATTTTCATTATCGTACCAAGAAACAACCTCAACTTGGTAAGTATCTTCATCAATCTTAGATACCATAGTTTGAGTTGAATCGAATAATGAACCATAAGTCATACCGATAACATCTGAAGAAACGATTTGGTCAACATTATAACCGAAAGTTTCAGGATCAGAAGCAGCCTTCATAGCAGCATTAACGCTATCAACAGTAATATCCTTACCCTTAACAACAGCTACTAAAATAGTAGTTGAACCAGTAGGAACTGGAACACGTTGAGCAGCACCAATTAGCTTACCCTTTAATTCAGGAATAACTAGGCCGATTGCTTTAGCAGCACCTGTTGAGTTTGGAACGATGTTGCAAGCACCAGCACGGCTTCTTCTTAAATCACCCTTACGTTGAGGACCATCAAGAATCATTTGATCTCCTGTGTAAGCATGAATAGTAGTCATAATACCACTTTGAATAGGTGCATAGTCATTTAAAGCTTTAGCCATAGGAGCTAAGCAGTTAGTTGTACAAGATGCAGCAGAAATAATCTTATCTCCATCAGCTAAGATGTTGTGGTTTACATTATAAACAACAGTCTTAGGCATTGCAAAATGCTCAGGGTCCTTCTTGCAAGCAGCTGGGGCAGAAATAACAACCTTCTTAGCACCTGCTAAAATGTGCTTATTTGCATCAGCAACATCTGTATAGAAACCAGTACATTCAAGAACTACGTCTACATCTAGAGCCTTCCAAGGGCAGTTAATTGCATCCTTTTCAGCATAAATCTTGATTGTCTTACCTTTTACAGTAATTGTACCTGCTTCATCATCAGCAGTAACATCATTTTCATGACCCATCTCAACATATCTTCCTTGAGCTGTATCATACTTTAATAAGTGAGCTAACATTTTTGGGCTTGTTAAGTCGTTGATTGCAACAACTTCATAACCTTCAGCACCAAACATTTGTCTGAAAGCTAGACGTCCAATACGTCCAAAACCATTAATAGCAACTTTAACCATATTAATTAAATCCTCCTAAAAATATTTGATTTTCATCATTAATATTCTACCACTTTTTTAAAAATTATCAACTAGTATTATCTAAAAAAGTCAAGAATCATTTACAAAAATTTGCACTCTTTAAATAGATTGCTTATTAATCAAATTATTTAATTCTTAAATATTACAAAATGTGCCATGCATGTTGTTTATAATAATTATGAAAGGATGATTATATGAATTATATTCCCTATGTAGTTGACCAAAAAAATGAAAGAGGATATGATATCTTCTCTCGTCTTTTAAATGATAGAATCATTATGCTAAGTGGTGAAATTAACGATGATAGTGCCTCAATTATTGTTGCATCACTTTTATATCTTGATTCTATCTGTCATGATAAAATAAGTCTTTATATTAATTCCGGAGGTGGAAGTGTAACATCAGGAATGCAAATCATTGATACTATGAGCTTTATCGCCTCTCCCGTTGAAACAATTTGTCTTGGGTGTGCTATGTCAATGGCCGCAGTAATTCTTGCATGTGGTGAAAAAAGAATGCGTTATGCACTTGCAAATAGTGAAATAATGATTCATCAGCCTAGCGGTGGCTTTAATGGTACTGAGCTTGATGTTAAAATTTATGCCCAAAGATTGACCAAAATCAAAGACAAGCTTTATAAAATATTGGCCGAAAAAACGGGCAATCCTCTGGATTTAATTGAAGAAAAATCCCAAAGAGATTGCTTCTTAGATAGTGATGAAGCATTAAGCTTTGGGATAATTGATAAAATTATAAGCAAACGTCCTAGATAAAGTTTTTAATTAAACGCTTAATTAAGGTTATGCCATTTTTAGCATAACTTATTTTTTTATCTGATAGGGTTATAGCAATTGAATTAAAATTGTTAATGTTAATACTCTTTGAATCAACAGTAATCCAAATTGTAGAATTTCCTTCTGATTTAAATTCAACCTCATGACGCTTAGATAAAACAAGAGGAGATGATAGAGTGTGGAAAATTTTAGAATTAATCGATGCTATTTCCGTTACCTGAAATGCATCAAGGGAAGCGTCAATTACTGCTCCACCAAGAGACTTATTATAAGCCGTAGATCCGGCAGGAGTTGAAATGCAAACACCTGTTCCTCTAAAATGCTCTAATAAAACATTATCCATAAAAACATCAAGCATTAAGGTTCTTGTTGGGTTAATAATTGTCACCTCGTTGAGTGCTCTTCCTTCAATTATACCATCAGAGGTATTAATTTTATAGTCAAGCATCGAATATTGTGATACCTTATACTCATTACTATTAACATGTTCAATCAACGCGTTAAGCGAATCATCATCATAATTTGAAAAATAACCAAGATGTCCTGTATTATAAATAAAAAAGACAATGTTATCTATATTTTTCTCAAACATATGCACCGCTTTTAAAAAAGTACCATCTCCTCCTACCGTAATTACTTTAGTTGGTTTTGTCTCATCATACTCATCCTTAATTTTATCAATTAAGAAATCTCTAATCTTATAGCTTTTTTCATCTTCTTTAGTTACAATTGCATAGCTCATATAAAATCCATCCTTATTGATTTTATTTTAGCATAATCCTTGCTTTTTTGCCACAAATAATAGATAATTTAACTATAGAAATGAGGAGATAATATGTCTGATCGTACCAGTCTTGAAATCGAATTTAAATGTTTAATAAATAAGGAACAATATGAAAGTCTTTTAAAAGAATTTAATATTACGCCTCAAGATATTAAAGAACAAATTAATTATTACTTTGATACAAAAGACCTTGAGCTTAGAAAAAAGCACATCATGTGCCGAATAAGACAAAAGGGTGAGCAATATAAAATTACTGTTAAAACCAAAAATGAAAATAATGACAATGTTGAAAATCATTATTTTTTAACTACAAATGAGGGAAAAGAAATGATTAAAAACGGAATGGATGGTAAATATGCAAATACCTCTTCTTTCTTATCTAATGTAGCTACCCTAAAAACAGAAAGAGTATCATTTCCTTATGAAGGAGGAAAATTATTTTTTGACAAATCAACCTACGGTAAAATTACAGATTATGAAATTGAATATGAAGTTATAGATAAAATAAAGGGTGAGGCTATCTTTAACACATTCTTAGATAATCACAAGATTACTCATAAGGAGGCTATTTCAAAATCACAGCGTTGTTTTAAAGAAGCAGGTCTTATTTAGTGAATTAGATTTTTCTAATTCCTTTTTCATTTAAAAAAGGCGATCAATTTTAATCGCCTTTTATTGCATTCTTCTGTAAATATTCTTGAACTAAACGCTTATAATCACAATCGCCACATTCACAAGGAAGAATCTTCCTAAGCTCAGCCGGAATAAAAGCTCTTATTTCATCATCATTATAGCCAATTTGCATTTTTCTATCATCAACAATAATTGGTCTTCTTAAAACGCTCGGATTATTAATAATAAAATCAACAAGCTCATTATATGTCATATCATCAATGCTAACATTCAAATTTTGGAATACCTTAGACCGCGTTGATATAATATCCTCAAAACCATTTTCAGTATTTTCAAGCATTATTTTAATATCTTGCCTAGTAATTGGTTCTGTAAATAAATTTTTTTCAGTAAATTTAATTTGATGGTCATTTAACCATTTAATTGCCTTCTTACAGGAAGAGCAGCTATTTGTTGTATAAACTGTAATCATTAAATACCACCTCGTAGTTTTATTATATAATGTATGATTTATACTTTCAAGAAAAAAATAATAAGAGTTTTAAAGCTCCTATTATTTTAAATCTTATTTAAGCTTTTTACCACAATTTTTGCAAAATGTATCTTCAGCACTAACAATTTCACCACAATTAGGACATTTAGCATCTAATGAAGTGCCACATTTCTTACAAAAATGTGAGTTAGTATCATTTAGTTCATTGCAGTTAGGGCAAACCTTTTTATCAACATTTTTGATTCCTTCATAAATATAGTTAGCACTTCCACTTATAACGGGAGTAGTCTCACCTGCAACATAACTTGAAACAGTTTTCATAAAACCATACATAAGACAAACTGCACCAATAAAAATAAAAGGCGCACCAATAAAATTCAAGAAAAATAATGACGTATCACCCATAAAAAAGAAAATATCGGCAATAATCATTAAAGCAAGTCCTACCGGCAAAACAATAAAGCCTATAATTCTAAGTGTTTTTCTAGCTTTAGGATGTTCCTTAATATAATTTCTATTCATATAAATCATCTCCATTTTCTTTTTCACCCATAAAAAGGAAGCACAATGGCTCCCTTTTTATTTATAATAAAATATCAACAGTACTAAAGAAATTGCAATATAAACTGTACCAACAATAATTAAATGTAAAACAGGTTTAGGATTTTCTAACTTTTGAGTTCGATATTCCGCATATGACCTTGAAATAGAACTATCCATTTTTTTAGAAAATAAAGAAATAAATCTTTTCATGCTATATCCTAGCATTGTAAAGGCACCTTTATTGGCTGAATAGGCAATAGCTCCCAAGCAAAAAATAACACATCCAACAGCAAAAAAGGCATCTACTAAGACATGAAAAACTTCTTTTGATGTTTCAAGCTTGAATACATTTTTCAAACAGCATATTAATATAACAAACATTAATCCTATTATAGTAGGAATAAAATAATCAAAAATTTTTTTCATGCTAACACCTATTTAATCATTCAAATTTTTTTTGTATAGTTCAAACTCAGTTTCATTACAATAAATTAAATGTCCTGGTTTAATTTCTCGCATTTGAGGCTTATCAATTGAATAATCATGATCAATCAACGGATTATAAATGATTCTCTTACGTTTCTTTTCATAATGAGGATCTGGAAGTGGAATAGCCGATAATAATGACTTAGTGTATGGATGTAATGGATTTTTAAATAACTCATCACTAGATGCCATTTCAACAATCTTTCCATAATACATTACTGCAATTCGATCTGAAAAATATTTAACAACTGAAAGGTCATGAGCAATAAACAAAGTTGTTAAGCCCATTTTGTCTCTTAATTCATTTAAAAGATTGATAACCTGTGCTTGAATAGATACGTCAAGAGCAGAAATCGGTTCATCTGCAATAATAAGTTGCGGATTTAAAATTATAGCACGAGCTATACCAATACGCTGACGTTGTCCACCTGAAAATTCATGAGGATAACGAGATGCGTGTTCAGGCACCAAACCTACTAGTTCTAGAACACGATATACCTCTTTATCAATAAATTTCTTATCCCTAATACCTCTAACAACAAATCCTTCAGCGATAATGTCATGAACAGTCATACGAGGATCAAGAGAAGCAATTGGATCTTGGAAAATCATTTGCATTTTATTCATAATACGGTCCTTTTTAGCAAGACGTATTTCTTCATTATATTTTTCCATAATTTCTGCCTTTTCTTCATCTGATTTAGAATCAAGGTTTTCAAGCAAAGGAGCATATTTTTCTTTGACAAGTTCAACCTGATGGGCAGCAAATTCCTTATCACAATTTTTATGATCGTATTTAGCCTTTTTAATTTCCTCAACATTCTTTGCTACAACATCATCACACTTACTTTTAGCATCAGCTAATTTATTAGATAATGATACTTTTTCATCCTCTGAAGCTGTTTTTAATTGTTGATTTATGTCTTTTGCGATTTTACGATATTCATTTTTTGCATTTGCAATAGCTTCTTTATATTCATTAATACCAGCTGCTATACGAGAGCCATCAAAATAAATTGATCCTCCCGTAATATCGTAAAGTTTAATGATTGAACGTCCAGTTGTTGTTTTTCCACAGCCAGACTCACCAACCAAACCAAACACTTCACCCTCATATATTTCAAAATTAACGTCATCAACAGCCTTAAGCGTTTTTTTACCAAGCTTAAAGTATTGCTCAAGGTGCTCTACTTTTAATAATACTTTTTTATTTTCATTATTCATGATGAGCTCCTTTCATACGTTCAATACGATCTGTAATAATTTTTGGTGGATTAACCTTCGGCGCATTTGGATGTAACAACCACGTTGCTGCATAATGAGTACTAGAAACCTCAAATAAAGGTGGTTCAACTTCAAAATCAATATCAAGAGCATATTTATTACGTTCTGCAAATGCATCACCCTTAGGAGGATAAATCATATTAGGTGGTGTGCCAGGAATCGCCTCAAGCTTTTCTTTTGTATCAAGGTCTGGCATACTACTTAATAATGCCCATGTATATGGGTGTCTAGGATCATAGAAAATATCATCCGCTGTACCATACTCAACAATTTTTCCAGCATACATTACAGCAATTCGGTCAGCCATATTGGCAACAACACCTAAATCGTGAGTAATAAATATAATTGATAATTTTCTTTCCACTTTTAGTTTGTTAATTAACTCCAAAATTTGTGATTGAATAGTAACATCCAAAGCAGTTGTTGGCTCATCACAAATAAGTACATCTGGATTTGAAGCAAGAGCGATTGCAATAACAATTCTTTGTCTCATTCCTCCTGAAAACTCAAACGGATACTGCTTATAACGTATAGCTGGTTCAGATATACCAACTTCCTCAAGAAGTTTAATTGCTTGTGCTTTGGCCATTTTCTTAGTAACTTTATATACAACCTTAGCAGCCTCAGCCTTAAATTCATCAACTAAGGCAATCGAAACCTCATTATAATTTTTCTTAGCACGAGTAAAATCATTTTCAAGGCTTTCAATTAAACGTTTAACTAAATTTATAATATTTTCTTGTGCAAGCTTTAAATCAACAAGCATAGGTGGTGTAACTTTCCAAGTAGGCTTTTTTCCATTTTCGACAAGTTTATTATATTTAGCTAATTGACGCTCATGCTTCTTCTCATTTTTAGGATTAGTTATAAGTGCTTCATAATATCGATGTAGTAAAGATTTACTTGCATCTCTAAAGGAATATTGTGCACTATCCTTCACAAGCTCAAGCTTATCGATAGCCGCATAAACGCTTTGATATAGTTCAATATCAGCTTCAAAAATTTCTTTTTTGTTTGTTAAATCTCCACTAACAAGCGTCAAGAATGATTTAGCCTTTTCTAAAGCATTTTTCTTTAATTCAAGAGCATTTGCATTACTATATTCCATAGCTTTAGCTGTTTTGTCAAGAAAATGTAGCATGAAATCATCATCGATGTACTTACGCGTCATTTTATTCAATTCTTCAATTGAATAGCTAGAAATATCACTTTCTTTATTTTTATAGCGATAATATCCTAGCGTAAAGAAATTAGGCTTTGTTGCATTTTCAACCTTCTCTAAATATTCCTTAATATTTGTCATCAAGTCAATAACAGCAGCATAATCATCATGTTCAGTATAAGTTTCACATAATGAATCAATAGCTAATGAATACTCATCAATTTTTTCTTCAGAAACTAAAAATTCATTTTTTGTTCCCTTTAACTGTTTTTTTATTGCCTTTAAGCTTTTAATAATATTAATTGGTTGTTTCTTATCGATTAAAAATAAATAGCCATCAATACTTGTAACAAGGCCAAGCAAATTTGAACATGCATTGTTATATGCTAATTCAATTCGAGTCGATTCAATACAAAAACCATCAAACGTTTTACACATCTTATTATTTTGTTCAATCTCTTCAGGTGAAGAAAAGACCTTATTTAAGTTTTCATTTAAATAATGTAGTGTTTTATTAAAAGATTTTCGTGAACTTTTAGCTGTTGACTTAGCATTATAAATCATCGCTTCCGTTAATTGACGACCAACTCTCATAATTGGATTTAAACTAGACATAGGATCTTGGAAAATCATTGAGATTTTGTTACCTCTAATCTTGTGGAAATCCTCTTCACTTATTTTAAGCAAATCATGACCATCGTAAATAATTTCTCCACCATCGACACTAGCATTAGGTGCTAAAATACCAATAATAGCTTTACTGGTTACTGATTTACCTGAGCCTGATTCACCTACAATGGCAAGTGTTTCACCTTCATTCAAATCAAATGATATATTTCTAACAGCCTTTACGCTACCATTTTGGGTACGGAAGGAAATTTGTAAATTATTAACTTCAATTTTCTTATTCATAATTTTATTCCTCCGATCCTCTAAGTGATGGATTAAATGCATCTCTTAAGCCATTACCAAATAAATTAAAGCTTAGCATCAATAAACAAATAAATACAGCTGGGAAAACAATCATATATGGATATGAAGACAAGTATGGTTGAGCATTTGCAAGTAAGGTACCAATACTAGTTAAATTACCTGTATTCAAATTAATAATTCCTAAATAACTAAGACTTGTTTCTGAGAAAATTGTACTTGGAATAATTAATACACAGCTAGTAATAAGAGTACCAATAGCATTTGTAAATATATGCTTGAACATAATTCTTGCATCACTTGCTCCTAAAGTTCGTGCTGCTAAAACATATTCTTGATTTTTAAAACGATAAAACTGCATACGCGTTCTACTTGCCATACCAATCCATCCGGTTAAAAAGAATGCAATAAACAATACAAGAACCTGACTTGATGTTCCCATATGATATTTCAATAGTGTAATTACTACCATAAATGGAACTGCACTTAGAATTTCTACAATACGTTCCATTATTAAGTCAATCTTTCCTCCATAATATCCTTCGATTGCACCATAAATAGCACCTACAAAAAGGTTAACAACGGAAATACAAATAGCAAGTAAGAAGCTAAATCTTGCACCATGAGCTAAACAAGTGAAAATATCTTGTCCTGAATGAGTTGAACCAAATAAGAAAGAAGGTTCTGTTATACCATCCTTTAAAACATATGAATGATAATATACATAGTAATCATAGTAGCTTATTCTAACACTATAGCCAGTTTGATTTTTAGTTGCATAGGCATAAGTACCATCATCACCACTAATTCTTAAACTATTATAATCATCATCAGCATAATTTTTTAAATAAATATTAATATAGTTTCCATTAGAATCTAATACTGGTGCTGAATTTCCTGAAACATCCTTAGTCTTAAACCAATAATTAGCATTATTTTCATCTTTAATGTTTTGAGGTCTTAATTCTTCATCAGTCATTGGATAAATAACTTGTTTTTTAGTTTCATTTTGATAAGCTTGAATCTGCTTATATTCACTCTCACTTAAATCCATATAAACAACGCCTAATTTATAATATGAATCTAGACGATATACATAATGTGTTACTTCTTTTTTCGCTGGATTTAAAGTTGTATATGTTTCATATTCTTGATTTTTAACAGCATTGTGTCCTGTTTCTACACCAATTGCATAATTCAAATAAAAATCATATTGTAAAGTATCCTTTTTTGATGTACCATCCCAAATACCCATTTTAGAAAATAATTTGCTTTTAGGAAGACAATAGCTCATTCTTGCATCATTATATGATACTGTGTATTTAGTAAATATTGGGCCAAACAAAGCAAATAAAATTAAGAAAACGATGATAAAGAAGGCTACTATAGAAGCTTTATTTTTAGTAAAACGATTAAGTGCATCCTTAAAATATCCTACAGGCTTTGTTGCAAGCTCTTTATCAGAAATTTTTCTATCAGGATCAGCAAAAACAAACTTATCTTTTTCAATTACATATTCTTCTGGTTTCATTTTTACTTTGCCCCCATTCTAATTCTTGGATCGATAATTCCATAACTCAAATCAATAACAATTGAAGCTACTAATCCAATTAAAATATAAAATCCCGAAAGTAACATGAAAAAATCATAATCCTGTGAATTAATTGCACTTAAATATAATCCACCAACTCCAGGAATTGAAAATATTTTTTCAATAATCAAAGAGCCACTTAATACTGATATGAATTCACCAACGATAGATGGGAAAATTGGAACCATCGCATTCCTTAATGCATGATGAACTGTAGCCTGAGCTTTTGTTAGACCCTTTGTTCTTGCAAGAAGCATATACTCACTAGTTAAAACTTCTGTTAATTCAGCTCTTGTGAATCTAGCATATCCTGCAATTGAACCAAATGATAAGCAAATAACTGCGGGAAGCATTGATTTAAACATTGACCATGAAAAATATTTTGTACCAGGATTCATTGTTATTGGAAACCAGCCCCATTTAAAGCACATAAAATATTGAATAATAAAGGCTGTAACAAAAGATGGTACTGAAATAACAAGCATAACCAAAGTACTTATGGTATGATCTTGCCATTTGTTCTTTTTCAAGGCTGCTAAAATTCCCAATCCAATACCAAGAGGAATTGCAAAAATTGAGGAATATACATTAATTAAAATTGTTGGAGGTAATTTTGAAATAAACACATCCCATACCGGCTTATTTCTATATTCCGCAAGGTTTACACCAACACCAAAATCTCCTTGAAAAACTCTTTTAACATAATGAATCAATTGAACTGGAATAGGATCATAATAGCCTCTTGCTTGTAGCTGAGCTTCCAATATTGCTCTATCCTGACCAGGTGCTAGGGATATTGTTATTGGCAGTAATTTAATTAAAACAAAGCATATTATTTCAATAATTACGAATGTCATTAATAATAGTCCTAGTCTCTTCATTATATATTTAAACATATACATAATATATCGTCTCCTTTCTTTTTAAAACAATATAGTGGAACAAGTATATTATACCTGCCCCACTAAGTAATATCAATTAATTTAAATAATTAATTAGCCTTTATAGTTAATTGAACCATTTTGGCTCTTTACATAATTATTCCATTCCATATCAGTATAATTATAAGTCATATATCTTACTCCACCATAACCCATAAATGTATTATAATTTCTTGACTTATATTCAATCTTATAAGAAATCATTGAAGCACTAAATTGATTTGCAACTGGAACTGTGTAATATTTTTCAAGAATTGCTTTTTCAAGTGCTGCAATTAATAATACACGTCCATCTGACTCCATGAAGCCATCTCCCCATTCACCATTAAGAAGATTATACCAGTCCATTAATGGCATTGTTGAAGTAAAGTCTTTACCAGCTTCTAAGCCCTTAATTGTAGTACTGGTTTCCTTAATATATTTACCAGGCATAGTGAATGTCATTGTTTCAGTTGAAGTATCCCATGCTTTTGAATACATATAATCTGGAGATAGATAAGCAAGTAAGAAATATCCTGGATCCCAAGCTGCACCAGTCCAACCACCGGCACAAATTTCATATGAACCAGCTTTAAATTCATCAGCCCATTTTGTACTATAACTTGCATCAAATTCAAGTGATAGCTTTCCTTCAAGACTAGTACCTTTTACAGCCTCTTTGAATGCATTATCAAAGAATTTAAACATTCTTTGTACTGCTTCAGTATCTGCAGAAGTACCATATTTAAGAACAATCTTATCTGTTGCTAAAATATCGCCATTTGCTAAAGCCTCTTTATAAGCCTTTTCAAATAACTTCTTCGCTTGATCTAAATCATATCCAGTTACAGTCTTATATTTAGCCTTAATATCTTCTTCATTTGATGCATCATAAGAAACGCCATATGAATCAAGTAAAGTCTTCATAGCAGGAATTGTATTTCTATAAACTCCACCATCTGCCTTTGTTGATCCATTTGCAACATCATAATAATGCATTGAGTTGAATAAACCATATCCAGCTTTTGAGCTTGTTGTGCAAGTTGCAGTATATGCTGCACGGTCAATTGATAATGACAATGCTTTACGGAAATCACTATAAGATAGTATATACTTATTTATGCCGGCACTTTGATTATTCTTTAAAGCCTCAGCATTAGATTGTAATTGTAATGATTGTACGAAATCACCAGGTGTGAAAATTGCTTGTTCAGAATTCTTATAATCTGCAGCTACAGAAGAATCAATTCCGATATCATCAATTTCACCAGCATTAAACTTCATCAATTGTGAATTATAACTATCAAGTGTTTCACACTCAATTTTATTTGTTTGATATTGGCCATCATACTTTGAATCACTATAACCATACCAATTAGGATTCTTTTCAAGAACATAATTCTTTCCTGCTTGGAATGCTGTCAAAGTATAAGGACCCCAGCTTGCTGATGAAGATACTGATGAATTATATGTTGAAGTCCAAAGTGCATTTGCACCACTAGGTGCGACCTTATTTGCTTCATATAAATCCTTCTTTACAAGAGGTAAGCTATCAAAATTATAAGCAGCCTTATATGATAATGATCCATCATCGTTTAATAGGCTTAAAGCCTTATCAAGAACAACAACTAATTTGTAATCACCACTTGCAAAAATACCTACATTTTCAAAATTAACTTCTGGGAATGTATAGTCAACTACAGTAACATCAAGAATACCATCATTTCCTTCTTCCCACCAAGTAACATACTTATCAAGTTGTGCTTTCATTGTTGCATCAGCTTTAATCTCTGCAATTGTTTTTCCTTCCATATTTGTTAAAACAGTTGCATCAAAACCATAATTTGCTAAAGCTGCAACAGTTGCTGCAAGATCATACTTTGCAGATAAACCAAAACTACTTCTAAAGCTTCCAACACCTTCTTGGTTATCCTTTTTAGGCCCAAGTTGCCAAACAAGCTTAGAATCTAGATCCTCAGAATAAGTTCCATAAACAGTGTCTCCACCATATACACCTTTACTTCCTTGGTATGCATAGCCCTTTGCATTAGCAATTACAGTTGATCCATTATAGAATGAATCAGCTCGAAAATTTTTAAATAATGGATTAAGCTGTTCTTTCATTGAATAAACGAAATCTTCAGCCTTAATTGCTGTACCATCATTCCATTTCAAATCATTTCTTAGTGTTATCTCATATGCATAACCCTTGCTTGCAGTTGTTGGAACATTATATTTATTGTTTCCCGCATAGGTACTTGTTACATCCCTTAGCGCAGTTGCTGCACTATACTCAACAGTGTAACCATCAGTAACATTTCCATCTGAATCAAATTTATAATTAAACTCGAAAAATGAACTTTTCAAATAATTCATAATTTGTGTATCATTATTGTCCTGATATGTTAATTCATTCCAATTTGATGGAGATACAGTTGTAGATGTTCTATAAGTGTACTCTTTAGGATCCTCGGCATCTTTTTTACATGATGTAAATCCTAACGCTGCAGTTGCAACCAAACCTGCAGCTAAAAACTTTTTAACTAAAACTTTCTTCATGCTATCCGCTCCTTCTTTGTTTTTGTTGTCATTATAATACCACAAGGATTAATTCATTTCAACTATTATTTTATTTTTTCTTCTATGAAAACGTTATCACTGCATTTTATGTTGTTATTTTTTTGATATAATTGCATTAAATTCAGTATTGTGCCATTTTTAATAATTTTAATTTCAATTCAAGATACCTTGCTTTTAAAATTAAAAAATGAATTAGGTGTGCTTTGTATCGAATATAATTCATGTATAATATCATTATTTTGATTATTAATTTTATTTTTTCGAGATTAACATTGTGAATAAAATTTCATATACTATATTATAGGTGTAATTATGAATTATTTTAAATCAATTAAGGAAAGAGACCCCGCTTATCATAATTTTTTATTTGCAATTTTATTTTATCCAGGTATTAAAGCCTTATTCATTTATAAAATAGCTCATTTCTTTTATAAAATGCATTTCTTCTTTCTAGCCTTTTTACTTACCTCTTTTTGTAAGCATCACTATCAAATTGAAATTCATCCTGGTGCTAAAATTGGTAAAAATCTTTTTATTGATCATGGCTTTGGTGTTGTAATAGGTCAAACATCCATTATTGGCAATAACGTCACTATTTATCACGGAGTAACACTCGGAGCAAATAAAAACACTAAAGAAAAAAGACATCCAACCATTGAAGACAATGTCATAATCGGATGTCACGCAGTAATTCTTGGTAATATACGAGTTGGAAAAAATGCTAAAATCGGCGCCAACGCTACCGTTTTACATAATGTTAATGAAAATGAAATAATAAAAGGTCCCCAAGCTAATTAGAGTGAATTTCAATATTTGACAGGTCATGCACAACCTCACCATCAGCCTGCATCATTTGCTTTTCACTTAAAGAAACTTTTATATTTTTACCTCTTAGATGAACAACATTACTTCTTGCTATTTTATGAAGCCCTAAATAAATAAGCGGAAATACAGGAATAATTTTTTTATAGCTTTTAGCTTTAATAATATATATTTCTAAAATATCATCATTTCTGTTAGCCTCAGGAGCTATTTTCATTCCTCCTCCAATATACTTTCCGTTCATTGCGACAAAAAAGAAAACATCATTATAAATATATTCCTTTCCATCAACTATAATTTTAAGGACATAGGGCTTAAATGTTTTAAAAATATTAACAGCGGTTTTAAAGTAACTACCATCCTTATGAAGATTAACTGCATCACATACAGCCGCGTCGATTCCCATACCAACACCATTAATAAAATAGTGCTTGTTATCGTTTATAAGATAATAAGGGGCTTTTTTTAGCTCTTCTGTTATATCAACTAAAAAGCCCTTATGCTCTCTTGCAAAATCATTACCACTTCCAGCTTTATATAACAATATTTTAGCTTTAATTTTATCTCTTTTTTCTTCGGAAAGAAAATGATTGATTGTGCCGTCACCACCAGCTAAAACTAAAAAATCTTTTTCTGTTAAAACATCTATATCCTCAAAACTATAATCAAGATAATTTAACATCTTATAATTCAAATTTCTTTTTTTAAAATATTTTTCTAATCTTAATAAGCTTTTTTCTTTAACATTTCCTGATTTAGGATTAAATAAAACATAATACATATTTTCACCTGCATATAACTATTTCAAATTCACATATAGCTCGTACCTTGATTTGTTCTCTTTTTTCTCAAGTTCTTCGATCTTTAAATGAGGTCCTAAAAGCTCAACCTCATCTCCTACCTTTATTTTACCATCTATTTCAATAAAACTAAAGTCCATACATTTAATTCCAATCATTTTATAATAATTATTTTTTATAAATACCTTGTGATGCAAATAACTACTAAGTCCCGAATTATAGCCAACATCTACAATGTCAACTAAAATATCCTTTTTAGCAATATAAGAATCATTATATCCTAAGGATTCATTTGCTTTAAGTTTAAAGACCTTAACAATTTTTCCTAAAAGACTAATTGCACCATCGTAAATCGCCATTCCTACTCTTAAAGATATATTATCTAAAGTCCCCTTAAGATGAGAACCTCCGAGATGAATAAGCTTATGATTAATATTAGTTATTTGATTAGAAAAAGCTTTTATTTCTTGTTTGATTTTATTCTTATCATAATAACCAATATGCGCATATATTCCCATACACAAATCATTTTTAACAATATTATCATCTATTTTATTACCAAACCGATTCATTTTACTTTTTATCTTATAATGAAAAGGCATATTATATTTTTTACAAAAAGAAAAATCAGACTCACCCTCTACTGTTAAAAAAACTCTTTTTGTTATAGATATTGTTTTTTCTTTTCCTAAAATGAGAACATATGAATCACTATATTTAGATACAATATAGTTTGCATCAATAGCATTTAAAACACAAAAAAAACGAAAGCCCATTTGATAAGAAATAGCTAAAACCTTTTTCAAGTCACATCCATAAGCATCATCCTTTAGAACAAGTAAGGTATTTAAAGAAAGACGGGCTAAATTATTTTTAATAATATCATAGTTAATCGTTTTTATAATTCTCACCAATTAATTTTATAAGAAAAGTATTTAAAATATGAAAAAAGAGGGAAATTAATCCCTCAATTAACATTTAATTAGTGCATATAGCTTCTTTCCACGACGGATAACAATGAATTTACCCTCAATTGCATCGGACGTACTTAAAATATGCTCAAGATCTTGGCATTTATCGCCATTAAGGCTTACAGCACCATTTTGAATAAATTCACGTGCTTCACGCTTACTTTTAGCAAGTGAAGCCTCAATTAAAGCGTCAACTAAAGTTAAATTATCATGTAAATTAATTGATGGCAAATCACCAAAGCCCATTTCAATTTCTTTTGCAGTTAAGGCTTTAATATCACCGCTAAATAAGGCATGTGAAATCTTTACAGCCTCATCATAAGCATCACGACCATGAATAAACGTAATTACTTCACGAGCTAAAGCTTGATGTGCTTCTCTTAAATGAGGTGCCTCTTGGTTCTTTTTATCTAGTTCTTCGATTTCCTCTTTAGAAAGAAATGTTAAGAACTTCAAATAATCTATTACCTTAGTATCTTCTGAATTGATAAAGAATTGATACATTTCGTAAGCAGAGGTTTTATTAATATCAAGCCAAATAGCCTTACCATTAGTTTTACCGAATTTAGTACCATCACTCTTAGTTAAAAGAGGCATTGTAAAGCCATAAGCCTCCTTACCCTCTTTACGACGAATTAACTCAATACCAGCTGTAATATTTCCCCATTGGTCTTGTCCTGCAACCTGAAGTTCAACATTTCGATGCTTATTCAAATACCAAAAATCCATTGCTTGCATAATCATATATGAAAATTCAGTATAAGTAATTCCTTCATCTAAACGACGAGCAATAATATCCTTTTGAAGCATATAATTAACATTAAAGAATTTACCATAATCTCTTAAAAAATCAATAAATGAAATATTCTTAAGCCAATCATAGTTATTTACCACCTCAAAGCCAAATAGCTTTTCTGCTTGAGCCTTTAAGCAATTAAAATTGTGGTTTACTTGTTCATAAGTAATCATCGGTCTTTCACTATCTGGTTTAGGGTCTCCTATAAGGCCAGTTCCTCCACCAACAAGTAAAATAGGATGATGACCAGCATCTTTTAATCTTTTACAAATTAAAAAGCTTGAAAAATGACCAATATGAAGGGAATCACCGGTTGGGTCTGTACCAATATAAAAAGTCATTCCACCTTTATTAAGTTTTTCTTTTAATGAAGGATCAGATACATCCTTAATTAAACCACGCCATTCAAGTTCTTCATAAATACCCATATAATTTTTCCTCCTAAAAATAAAAAAAATTCGCCCTCAATCTAAGGACGAATATATCGCGGTACCACCTTAGTTCAGAATCAACGATTCTGCACCTCAAACCTTTAACGCAGGCATACGTCTAACCTCCAAGATTGTAATTCAAGCAACTAGTCCTCATCCTTTTCACCAGCCAGGATTTCTCTAATATAAATACTAGTTCTTTACTAAGTTCTTTTCATCAGTTAAGTTGCCTACATTATAAAGAAAAAAGCTAAGACTGTCAAGTCTTAAGCTGATTTTCTTCTAATTACTGTATAAGGAAGCTTAATTTTAGTATTATCTACTTCCTCATTTGTCATAATCTTTGTTAAAAGACGCATCGCAACCGCACCGATATCATATACTGGTGTATCAACACAAGTCAAAGTAGGTCTTGATAATTTAGCATACTTAGTATTTTGAAATCCTACAACTGCACAATCAGTTGGAACATTCAATCCTAAATCTTCAATAACATTCATGAATGATACCGCAATACTATCTCTTACAGCAATGGCTGCGTCAACCTTATTAGATTTAAAGTATTCTTCGAAATGAGCTGTATTAATTTGAATATCCCCGCTTGTTTTAAATACCTTTGGCTCACGGCCAGCTTCCTTCATAGCCTCAATATAACCTGCTTCCTTTTCCTCATTAACAGAATATCTCCTTACAGTTGAAAGAAGATAGATATCATTTCTACCTGCATTAATAAGCTTTTTAGTAATATCATATGCTGCCTTTTTATAATCTACGGCTACACTAGGCACTTCAGGATTATCTAGTAAAACATTTGTTAAAACCATAGGAATGTTTGCATCACTAAATTGCTTACGAATATTTTCCATTTGTTCAGCAGCAAGCTCGTCATCTAAGAAAAGGATGCCATCAACCTGCTCAGAAACTACAGTTCTAATTGTTTCTTCCAAATCAAGCTCCCCAGTTATTGAAAATAATTTAACTGAATAATTATACTTTTTAGCAATATCAATAATACCACCTAAAAGTTGAGAGGTTGACGCTCTTGTAACATCAGATAAAACAATACCAACAGTAGTCGTTTTACGAGATGCTAAACCTCTCGCAATAGCGTTAGGACGATATCCCAATTCTTTTATAACGGCAAGCACCCTTTCTCTTGTTGATTCATTAACCTTGTCAGGATTATTCAAAACTCTTGATACAGTTGCAAGAGAAACCTGAGCTTTACCAGCAACATCATAAATTGTAGCATTTGACATTCTTATCACCTCATAAATTCAAAATCTATATCATTAGTATATCACGTATGAAAACGGTTTTCAACATTTTTTTGAAAGCGTTTGCTGAAAATTGCTTTCATAAATGTTCTTTTGAAAAAAAGGATGAACTCAATCATCCTTTTTACTCTTCTTCTGGTGAATATTGCTTCAAAAGATTTTCAGAAGCATCCGAAATAGGCATTGAGAAGGCAATTGCTCCCAAATTATGTGCCTGATTTAGGTCATAAACACTTTTTAATATTTTATTTTTTATATTTGAATCAACGATAACTAAAATACAATCCTTTTCCTTATGAATAGAAATACCATAAAGCTTTTCAGCATTTGTAGAAACACTACTATTACCATTTATAATGGTACCACCTCTAGCACCATCAAGCTTAATAACCTCCATTATTTCATCAGCACATCCGCCATTTGCAACAATTACAACTAATGATAATTTCATAATAACCTCCTATAAATTAGCAAGCATTAGATAATTAGTATTACCAATCAAGGATTCAAACGGAATTGCAAAAGAAATTCCTTTTTCATGTTTAAAACTATTAAGCTTATCCTCAATGGCTAAAATACAATCGCCTACTTTATCTTCTCTTAAAATACTAACAATAACATCTCTTTGGTTATTAAGAAGACCTAGCAAATTAAGTAAATCATTTGAAGCTGTTCCTTTAGAATAAAAGCACATTTGAGCATTCGAATCAAATGATTCAATTAAATCCATAAATACTTCCTTTTTACCATGTGGAATAATTGTAAACAAAACCTTTAACCCCTTAGGTGCAATATTATCTACCATTTTCTTTTCCTCCTAAAAACTCAAATATAATATCATCATTTTCATTAACTATACGTTTTGTAGCTTTCTTAATACGATGCTTGTCCTTAATAATTGCAACAAGACCTAATGATTCAATGGCAATAAGCGGCACCATCGCAACCATCGCTACAATACCAAAACCATTTTGTAAAACAGACGCTTCTCCTCCTATGGCAACACAAGCACCAACTGAAAAAGGTAAAATAAAGCTTGAGGTTAAAGGACCAGATGCTACACCACCACTATCAAAAGCAATTGCCGTATAAATTTTAGGAACAAATAAAGTTAATCCCAAGCAAATTAAATAACCAGGAATTAAATAATATAACACACTAAAATTAAAAATAATACGAATCATTGAAAGTAAAATTGCCACTCCAACTCCAATAGTTAAAGCAACAAGCATTGATTTTTTCTTGACAAGGCCCTGTGTTATTTCTTCAACCTGATTATTTAAAACATGAATTGCAGGCTCAGCAAGCACTGTAAGAGCACCAATTAAAAAGCCAAATATTACAAGCCATACTTTAGAGTAAGAAGCAATCGATGTACCAATTTTAAAGCCTATCGGCATATATACAGTACTTACAGCACTAAGGAATAAAACTAGTCCAAAATAAGCATATAATAAGCCAACAGCTAGCTTCTTAAGTCGAGCTAAATTTAGATGTAGAACAAAGAAATTACAAATTAAAAAAAAGATAGAAATCATAAGAAGAGGAAGCCCAACCTCATATAAAGAATGAAGCATAGATACGCCAAAGGCTGATGCAAAGTTTTGAGAAACACTATAATCAGGAAGCTTATAGCTTAATTCTCCTTTAGTAAAAATAGATAATAATAAAACAACAATAATAGGGCCAATGGAAGCTAAAGCAATAAATCCAAATGATGCATCCTTATCACTTTTTTTAGATAGTAATGATGATACACCAACTCCTAAAGCCATTAAGAAGGGAACCGTAATAGGCCCGGTTGTTACACCACCACTATCAAAGGCTAAAGCTAAAATTGACTCGTTTCCGCTTAATATAACCATAATAACAATAGCAAACAAAACCATATAAAAATATGATAATAGTTTACCAACATCAAGTTTAAAAACAACTTTTAATGTTGCAAAAACCAAAAACAAACCAACACCAATGCCAATTGACATTGTAAGTAAGGTTGAATTTATAACCTCTTTTGTTTGATTAGCTAAGACTGTTAAATCCGGCTCAGCAATCGTTATTAAAAATCCCAGTACAAAAACTACAACAAGTAACACAACAAGCTTACCCTGCTTAGTAATACCAACACCAATCGCCTTACCCATTGGAGTCATCGCAATATCAGCGCCTAAATTAAAAAGGGCCATACCAATAATCAAAAAAATAGTACTAATAGACAAAATAGTAATTTCATAGGCAGATAATGTTACAAGTGGTGTAAAATTAATAATTAAAATTAATAAATAAATCGGCAAAACCGAAATAGCAGCTTCTTTTATTTTATTAATAATTTGCTTAATCATATAATTCCTCCTCATTATAAAATCATTAATGTTACATCCTTATTATACATTACCATTTAGAATAATTCTATAAACTTTTTCAAATTCTAAATCTATTTTCCCAGCACCTGCAAATATTATAATTTGCTTTTCATTTTTAATTTTTTTTATTATTTTTTTTACCGTATATTTAGAATATCTTAAATATTTATAATACTCCCTTTCTTTGCTACTTCTTTCTTCTCTAGCATAGTAAATAGGATATAAGTATACTTCATCAAACAGTCCTAACATTTCTTTATATTTTTCTTTAAAATAAAGGCTTCTAGACAAGGTATGTCCCTCATAAATAATCGTCTTCTTCATATTAGGATAGCTATTATTAACATATTCATATAACGCCTTAAGCTGTGTCGGATGATGAGCATAGTCCAAAACTAATATCTTACCTTTAATAACTCTTACATTCATTCTTCTTTTAGGTCTTTTAAAGCTTTTCAACCGTCCAACAATCTCCTCTAAATGCCTTCCTAGCAATAAAGATGCTAGGATTGCTCCTAACAAATTCTCATTTTCATATTTAGTAATAAAAGGAGATTTAAATTCCTTTGAAATTCCTTTGTAGGTTAATTTAATGATCGAGTATAAATTATTTTGAAATATAATATTTCCATATAGCTCTGCATTCTTATTAGATAAAGAAAAGGTATGCTTATTAGGATGATTTATGTCAATGTCAGCTTCAATAATTAAGGATGACGCATTTGCTGCAGCATTCTTAAATGCTTCAAAGTATTCTTCCCTTGTCTTAAAAAAATCGACGTGATCATAGTCAACATTTAAAATTATTAACATATTAGGATAATAACTTAAAAACGTATTTTGATATTCACACCCCTCGTATACAAATTCTAAATCATTTTGATATTTAGCAGTGCCATCACCAATAAGACAAGATGAGGCTAAAAGATGAGCCAAAAGACCTGTTGTAAACGTCTTACCATGAGAAGCTGATATTTGAATTTTAGTTTGAAAAGAAAGACTATTTACCATCTCTTTATAGCTTAAAATATCATAACCAAGGTTTTTAATTAGAATTGTTAAGGGATGATCCTTAAATGCATTACCATAAATATAGAAATATTTTTTTATAGGCTTAAAATAATTTATATCAAATACTTTTAATTTTCCTTTATAATCATTAATGGCTTCTTTTTTATCAACTCCACAAACCTTATTTCCCATTTGTATCAATAGTGAGGCTAAAGCCTTTGTTCCTGAGCCTAATATACCAATAATAAAATAATCCATTGTACCCACCTATAATTACTTTATGTTTGGCAATCTATAAATATACAAAAAAAGCTTACAATAGCCTTGTAAACCTTTTTTCCTATATTATATTCTCTATTCACTAAAGGAATACAAATCATATTGAAGATTACTTTTTTCAATCTTCGCAATTCCCTGATTAGTTTTTAAACTTTTCATAATATCATCTTCATGTGATTTATTATAATAAACAACTGCATAGCCATTTTTTTTAGAAAGATAATGAATCCGAATATCCTTTCTTAAATATTTAATTGTCGCATCATTATTATAGTATATTACTAAGCCTTGTCTTTCTACTGTCATATTTTCACCTAACCTATAATTTTTTTCTTCTTAAACTTATTAGACATTATATTTGCGATATCATTTGATAAAGAAATGAGCATTTTATTAATTTTTTCTTCTAATATTTTATATTCTATTACTTCTGGCATCGAATATAAAACATTTTTTGCATTACTTAAATTAAGACTTATCTTATCAAAATCCTTATAATAGTTTTTATTTGGTAATGCATCATTATAAATTGATTCTGCACGTTTAAAAGTCCAAATTTCTTTTTTATATTTTTCATCAATTATTTTTTTTAATTCTTTTAGCCTCAAAAAATCAGTAGAGGCTATAATTTCTGATATTAAGTTGTCTAAATCATCATATATAATATTATTCATATGCTAATTATACCACAATTTATTTTTTATCTAAATACGAATTTAGAGTTTTAAATAAACTTATGTTTCTTTTTAAGCCCTCAAGCTTATCCGTTAATTTATCATGAAGTTCAACTTTAGCTACCTTAATAAATTCATCATAATTATGCTCATAATACAAAATCTTATACCATTTAGGATGATATCGTAAATAATTTAAATATCCTTGATTATTATACAAAAATACATAGAATTCGTATTCGTTAATACCAATCATCAAACTTTCTATCAAACAATGGATCCGTCGTATTCTTCTTTGATGCTGAAGCAGCCGTGGCACCTGCACCAAAGGAAGCTAAAAGCTCAAGAACCTTTTGAATTGAAGTAACATATTTAGTTATATTATCTGGATCAATTTTTTTAACATAACCAAGTACATTTTTTATCATATCTTCAGGTGAGTCTGTTTTGGCTTTTTCTTCTTTTTTTTCCTCTTGTTTTATTTCTTTTTCTAAGTCAAGCCTAATTTCCTTTTTCTTATAATCAGGAAATGGATCATCGCTAGATAATGTATAAGCTTCATAAATTTCTTGCCAAGTTCTTTTATGAGTTAACACCTCATCCTTAAGAAGCGGATGCTCCTTAATGTATTCTTTAAACTTATCGAGGTCCATTTAGTCACTTCCTACCATTAATATATGCAGAAATACTTACTTTTGACATAAACAATAAATTTCTTTTGCAATTTCATCAACGCTTTTTTGAGAAACATCCACAAGATAATTTGCATGTAATTTAACTTCATCATTAAAAATTTGTCTATCTATTTCGATTCTTTTTTGGGCATTTGAAGCACCATCATGACGCATGATCATTCTTTTAAATCTAACTTCTTCACTACAATCTAAATAAAAAATAGTTAAATCAAGTTTTGATGATAAATACCTTTTCATTCCATTTGGCTCCAAAATTAAATAACTATTGTCATTTAAGGAATTAATAGCTGTCCCATAATAATTCTCGTTATAGCAAACATATTCAAAGAAAAAATTTTCTTTTTCAAGACGTAAAAATTCATCTTTAGTAATAAAATGATAATCTATACCATTAACCTCACCTGATCGCATGCGTCTTGTTGTATATGTAACAACCTTCTCTAATCCGTATATTTTTTTGAGTGAATAACCAATTTGTGTTTTACCTGAGGCTGATGGGCCTACTAAAATAATCATAATATCACTAACCTTTTAGTGACATTATAACATATAAAACTTTTTTTTAAGCTTTTTTTCTTTATTTTATGGCAAAATCCTATTTTTCTCATAATCTAATGGTGGTGAGTATATGTTTAGAAAAAATATGGCTGAGCCAAATCCTTACTACTTTGAAGGACAAATGCTTGACCGTCTTTATTATGAAATTGATTCCTTAAATCGAAAAACAAAAAACCTGAACAACAGGCTCAAAAGGGTTGAATCATTCTTAGGATTAAGACCAGATGAAAGATATGAACCCGAAATTCAATATAATGATTAAAGTCTAGTCAAAACATATCAAAAAACATATGATATAGCGAAGGGGGTGAAGCAATTGTATTATTACGGAATGCCTCAAGGCTGTTGCGGAATGCAAACACCTTACCAAAATAATCGTGGTTATGGTTATGCTTTAATTCTTGTACTTTTCATTCTTCTTGTAATCATCGGAGCTTCAGCTTGGTACTAGTAGATTTTTCTAAAATTTATGATATAATGATTATCGGTGATAATTATGTTTTTAAATAAAGATATCGTAAAAGAAGGAAATCAAATTTTAAGAAATGTATCAAAGGAGGTTCAAATACCACTTTCATCAAGTGACTTAGAATTACTATCTGGACTTCATGAATACGTTGTTGTCTCACAAATAGATGACCTTGTTAAAAAATATAAAATTAGACCCGGGGTCGGAATTGCAGCACCTCAGGTTGGGCAGAATAAACGAATGTTTGCTGTGGAATTTAATGACTTTCTTGATAACAATAAGCACTATTCTTTATCTGTTGTAAATCCTAAAATAATCTCAAGGTCAAAAGAATTAACCTATCTACCAGGTGGCGAAGGCTGCTTAAGTGTTGATCGCGAAACAACAGGGGTTACGCCAAGAAATTATAGAATAATTGCAAAAGGCTACTTCTACGACTTTATCAATAAAAAGCTTCAATTTAAAACAATTGAGCTTGAAGGCTATCCTGCAGTTGTATTCCAACACGAATATGATCATTTAGACGGTATTTTATTTACCGATAAAATGTATGATGAACTACCTAATGTAACTCCACTTTTTGAACTTGAAGAAGCTAATGAAGACGAATAATTTTCGTCTTTTTATTTTTGTTTAAGTTTTTTAATTAAGCTTGGAATATCTTCAAGTAAAATTTTTTCAAATTGAGATTTTTCAACGCTAATCGTTTTAATTTCATCATTTTCAATCAGGAGAAATCCGCGAGGTTCCATTTGGAAATTTCCACCAGAAATTCCTCCAAATGGTAAGGCCTCACTATTTTTAGAAGCGTATTCAGACCCACCACTTAAATGACATACCTTAACTGATGAATAAGGAATAATCATCCTTCCACCATCTAAACAAATGGGACTTCCTAGTACCTTATTTGTACTTGCTAATGTATTAGCCTCTTCTAGACTTACCTTTAAAAAATCTTCGGCTTTGCTCATATATTTTTCCTCCAATTATTACAAATATTTCCTGTAATAATATTTTTATCAATTTAAATAAATTTATACGAGCTTTTAAATTAAAAATAAGTCTTTTTTCATTAAAAGGATAATATAGGTAATTTCTTTTTTTTACTATAAAAAACAGTTCATTAATTAAATCATTAATTAAATAATATCCATTATAGGTTAAAAATGGACTAATTAGCTTAATATCTGTAAAATCATCAAAACGGATAATATCAATATAATCAATTGTAGCTCCCGCCATAATATGTTTTATTGGTTTAACTAAAGATAAATTTTTCTTAAAATTATCAGCATTTTCTTTAGAGGTTTTATGTGATGCCTCTTCAATAAACCTATCAAAGCTTTTTAAATTTAATTTAATTTTAAGGCTTGAAATTAATAAATATATTTTAGTATTATTGTTATGCTCTATTTGAAGACCAACATCAAGAAAAAGGATTAAAAGAATAATACTAATGGTAATATAAGCCATTAAATCACCTTTTATTATTTTTTCCCTTATTAACGTAAATTATTCTTAAAAGAAATACCATAATTATAAATAACACTACTGATATTATTACAAAAATAAAACTTTTTGCACAAAAAGCACAATAAATCATTAGTATTAAAAAAATTATAATTTGAAATAAACATTTATCCGCTATTTTCATGTTATCATCTCCAGTTAGTTTTAACTAACTATAGTATATACTATAAAACTAAAATTTGCAAATAAAATAAAAAAATCAAGCAAATGCTTGATAATAATTATCTAAATGGTATAAAAAAATTATTAAAACCAGGTTCATTAAATCCTACTTGGTAAGGAACCTCAACGTCATAAACTCTAACTTCGCTTGATTGTGAACAAGTTGGAATTGTGAAATGTCTTTTATAAACATTCATTATATTATGTGTATGATAATTTACATAATGTGGAATATCAACAAATTGACAAGACTCTTCTACCTGATTACAGCATTTATAGTCTCCACAACCTGTATTTTCATTAAATGGGCATCCCATATTTTCTTGATAATAATTTTCTTTAAATGGATTTTCTAAATTACCATCATAATTACCTTGTTTTTGATTGTAATTCATGTATGGTGGAACATAATTCATTTTTATCCCTCCTCATTCTATTATATGCAAGAAAAAAATTAATGCTAAATTTTTAAGAACTTTAACCATAAAAAAAGGACCCGAAGGTCCATAGTGAATTAATTTCTATCACCAAATATTTGGAATAAAATTAAAAGCAATCTTAAAACTTCAATATAAATATAAAGAATACTAATAAGTAATCCAAATGCACAGCACCATTCATAGCTCTTATCACAACCGCCTTTTACCAGTTCTTGAGCTTCATTAAAGTTAGTAAGTAGCATTGCACAGGCATAAATTATAAATAATGCCTCTACTGCAATCATTACTCCAAGATTATTCATGATTGAATTAAATACAGGAAATATGCTCATTATTAGCATTACAAGAGCCATTAAAATAAGACTGATGCCTAAAGTTACAGTAAAACTATAAATCTTAGATTTATTTCTAATAATACCAGAAGCAAACACACCAAGCATTGCACAAAAAACAACAATTGTTGAAATAATAGCTACTAAAGCAATCCCTTCATATACAAGATTAAGCAATAAAGACAATGCCCCTAGAAATGCACCTTCACCAATTGCATATAAAATACCACAAACAGCACTAGCACGAGGCGACATTCGGCCAATTAAAACTGTAATAAAGCCTAAAATACCACTTCCAATTAAAACGCTAAGCAAAACACTTGTTCCAACGCCAGTGTACAAAGATGCAATCGCTGCAGCAGCTGATGCAATTGACACAAAAAGTAAAATTAAGGTTTTAATTGTAATACCCTTATATGATGCACAATCACTTTTAGAATATACGGCATCTTGATTTTCATTAATATTTGAAAACATTGGATTATTCATAATATCAAGCTCCTTTTCTTGAGTTTATTATACCATAAAGTTAACTATAGTAAACATTTCTTAGTTTGATTTTCCTATTTTTTTATAATTCACATTATTTTCACAAATTTTAAAGACAAAATAAGACAATTATTTATTTAAGCACTAAAGAAAAGCAAATAGCCCAACTTCTTCTTCTTTATCGGCCTCTGGAAGATCACCTAATGCACCCATTTGATCAAATAAATCAAATAATGTTTTATTAAGCTTTGTACGCTTAAGCATATCTTCTTTTGATGAAAATGGTCTTTCATCTCGAGCAATTTTTATTGATTCTGCAGCGGCAGGTCCAAGTCCATCAACTGCTGCGAATGGTAAACGTAAATTACCATTAACTAGATCTCCTTCAATTACAAAAGTTGATGAATCCGACTTATTAATGTCAACTGGTAAAAATTTGATTCCACGTGCAACTGCCTCAAGAGCTACACCTAACGCTGTTATTAAATCTTCATCCTTAGCTGTCTTACTCTTTATCGCCGATAATGTTTGAATTTTTTCACGAATAGCAAATGCTCCGCCTAAAAAAGCATTAACATCATAAGCTTTAGCACGCTTAGAAAAATAAGCACTATAAAACATCGCAGGCTTATAAACCTTAAACCATGCAATACGAAGGGCCATTAAAACATACGCCGTCGCATGAGCCTTAGGGAACATATATTTAATTTGCTCACAAGACCAAATATACCATTCAGGCACCTTCTTTTCAATCATAGCTTCTTTAAAGCCCTTCCATGTCTCAGGGTCTTTTGCAACCTTACCCTTACGCACAAATTCCATTATTTTAAAAGATTTTAATGGCTCAAGACCATCAAACATTAAATCGACCATAATATCATCACGACATCCGATAATCTTATCAAAGCCAATTGTACCATAATCAGTAGTTCCGTTTACAAGCTCTTTAGCATTTCCAAGCCATACATCTGTACCATGTGAAAGACCTGAAATTTTTACAAGCCCTGCAAATGTTGTTGGTTTAGTATCGATTAACATTTGACGAACAAAGGTAGTACCAAATTCTGGTACAGCATATGAGGCAACATCACTATCAATGTCTTCTGGCTTTACATTAATAGCCTCAGTTGAACCAAATAAGGAGAAAACCTTTTTATCATCAACAGGGATTTTTCTAGCATCACTAAACGGAAATTCGTCCTGATGCTCATGAACAATATCCATAAAGTATTTAATTAGAGTTGGGTCATCATGACCAAGAATATCAAGTTTAAGAAGATTATCTTCAAAGGCATGATAATCAAAGTGTGTTGTTCTCCATGCAACAGTATCGTCATTTGCTGGATATTGAATTGGTGTTACATCGAATATATCAATTCGCTTAGGTACAACAACGATTCCACCTGGGTGTTGACCCGTTGAGCGCTTAATTCCAATTAAATTAGTAGCGATTCTTCCAGTTTCTGACGATCTCATTTGAAGACACTTCTTTTCCGCATAGGCCTTAACATAACCAAATCCATTTTTTTCTGCAATTGTAGCTACAGTACCACCTCTAAATGAATTATCATACCCCATCAAATGCCTTACAAATAAATGGGCCCGAGGTTGATATTCACCTGAGAAGTTAAGATCGATATCTGGTACCTTATCACCATTAAAACCTAGGAATGTCTCAAACGGAATATCATGTCCATCCTTCTTTAAAGGCTCTCCACAGCACGGACAGGTCATATCAGGAAGGTCATATCCCGAACCAACACTTCTTAGCACATCCTGAAGTTTACGTTCCTCTTCGCTATTTATTTTTTCTTCCTCTTCTTCAGAGAACTTTATCGCCATAAATTTACATTTTGGGCATAAATAATGTGGAGGTAGTGGATTAACCTCTGTAATATTCATCATTGTTGCAACAAAGGATGAACCAACAGAACCTCTTGATCCTACCAAGTAGCCATGATCTACTGAATCTTTAACCATTAGATATGCCATAAAGTATGTCGAATAATATCCTGAAGAAATAATTGATCTTAACTCACGATCAACACGAGCTCTAACAAATGGATGAGGATTTTCTCCATAATTTAATAAAACATTTTTCTCAACAACATGCTTCATTTCTTCAATCATTGAAGGATACCTGTATTTGGGATCAGGATGATCAGCAAATTCATCATCAGCAGGAACAAACATTTCCTTGTGGAAGCAATTAATTCTATCTATCATATCAGCAACTAAATTAGTATTAGTTACGACAATTTCATATGCCAAATCCTTATCTAAATAAGAAAACTCAGCAAGCATTTCATCAGTTGTACGAAGATGAGCATCTGGACTAACCTTATATCTTGAAAGTTCATGTACTCCACCACCAACCTGATTAGATGCAATTAATATATCACGATATTTTTGTTGCTCAGCTTCAATATAATAAGCATCACTTGTAGCAACAACAATTTTATTTAAGCTTTTTGCTGTATTAATAATCTTTTTTATTGTTTCTTTAATAATCATCTCACCATCATGCCCATCATTTAAAAAGTCAATTAAATGATTATAGCATTTAAGGGGCTGAACCTCAATTATATCAAGAGATTCCATTGCAACCTCTAAATCATGAGTTGAGCGATTTAACGCATTTTCAAAAACAGCGCCAAATGATCCTGATGATGTTGTAAGAACACCTTCATGATACTTATCTAAAACCGAATGCAATAATCTTGCATCACCGGCAAGATGAGTTGTAAGTGCATCAGATAAAAGCTTATACATGTTTTTATATCCAACTTGATTTTTAGCAATAACATTAATTCGTGATGGAATTATATGCTTATGCATTTTGCCATTATTAAGTAATGAATTTATATCCTTATAGTTAACAATACCAGTTTTTAAAACATCGTTAATAATTTGTAAAAAGCACTCAGCTGTAACTCTTGTATCATCAGTTGCACGGTGATGATGCTCCTGCTTAACCTTAAAAAACTTACATATAGCCTTAAGATTAAATTTACTTAAAACATCACCATATAAGGCACGACATAAATTTAGGGTATCAATTCCTGGCATCTTAGGATTAGGTAAGCCATTTTGTTCAAGCTTTGCATGAATCATACCAATATCGAAATCCGCATTATGAGCAACCCATATTGCTCCTTTACTAAATTCCATAAAGTTATTTAAAGCCTCAACAATCCCTGGTGCATCTTTAACCATTTCATCGGTGATTGATGTAAGTTCTGTTATTTTATTAGGAATAGACCTTCCTGGATTAATGAAAGTACTAAATGTTTCACTAATAATACCACCCTTAACCTTATGAGCACCAATTTCAATGATTTCATCATAGGTTTGACTAAAGCCTGTTGTTTCAATATCAAATACAACATAAGTTGCATCTTTAAGTACAATATCAGCCTCATCATAGGTAATATGCCAATTATAATCATCAATATAATCAAGCTCACAACCATATATTGGCTTAAAATCAGGATTTTTTTCTGTAGCATGATTAATATCAGGAATAGCATAAACACCATTTCTATCTGTAAATGCAATTGCTTTATGTCCCCAGCTAGTAACCGTTTTTACAATATCAGCAGCTTCATTTAAACCATCTAGGTTAGACATTTTAGTATGCATGTGTAGTTCTACACGCTTTACTTGTGCATTATCAGTTCGAGATGATTTATGATCCGCATGACTAACAAAGTTTAAAGAACTAGCTTGAATCGTAACCTCATGCTGAAAAGTATTATATTCGGCTTTACCCTGTACATTAACAATATCGCCAATCTTTAAAGCCTCAGCTGCTTGCAGTTCATTTTCCCTTACCCATTTATTTACACAAATACTATCAGTATCATCGAAAATCTCAATTTTCAATAAATAACTAACCTTTTTCTTAGATAAATCAAGTGAAAAAATTTCACCTTCAACCATAAAATTAGGCTCCCCTGATTGCTCTCTATAAGTAAAAATACCCTCCTGTGTCTGGGGAATTTCATTAATTTTAGATAAACTTGAAACCTCAACCTTTTTACGATAATCAGGCTTTAAATTTACAACCTCACGCTTATGCTGTTCTTCTTCAGCTTTACGTTCTTGATGTTCCATTAATGAAATAGTTTGTTTCATTTCTTCTTGTTGAATCTCTGATAAAGTTTTTAATGATTCATCAACCTCAAGTTTAAAATCAACATTCAAAAAAGCTTTATTAAATGATTGCTTAATTTGTGGCAAATATTCATTTAAAAAAACTGACTCTCTATCAATTGTAACAGTAAATAATCCATCACTATAAATATGTTTTAAGTCTAAAAAGCATTTAAATACAAGATTTTTTTCACTTAAAGATAGCATAATTGCATTATAATACTCGTTTGCAAGACTATCATCAAGGTTTTTATTTTCATATTCAACATTTAAAATAACTGAATCAAGACCAAGAGGTGTTAAAATAGACATAACCTCATGACGAAGAGCTTTAAAATCATTAGGCCTTAAAATCGATTTAATTTTTAAAAAAAGTTCAATCGTCTTAGTTTTTTTATACAAATTTACATTTGTAACTATAAGCTCGTTTTCTGCAAAATCAAACGTTGTTCTTTCTTTCAAACAATCAATAAACTTCATATTATTCTCCTTTTCTAACCTCAATCTTAACTATCGCCTTAAGAGCTCTATTATATACAAAATAAGTATAAAGTAAGCCAATAACACTTAAAATTTCATAACCTAAAAAACCAGCAAAGGCGTTAAGTAATAAATAAGGAAACATTGCATATAATACAATCGTCCATTTAAAACGACCTTTTATCATCGGATTAATAAGATTTCCAAAAAAATAAAAAATAACTACAAATAAAATTACTTTCAAAATAAAAATAAAACAGTTAAGGATTATATATGCACTTATAATATTTAAGTCATTTTCATAAACAACCTCATATAGCTTGCTTGTAAGTAAACTAATTTCTTTACTACTTGCATTCTTATCAATTTTTAAGTCACCAAGCTCTATATTTCCACTTGCAACCCTTATACCATATGTATAAATATTGAAAGTTCCATCCTCAATAATAACATTAAATTTTTGAGTGTCATAATCATCATAGCTAAATGCATAATTATAAAGATTTGTCGAAATATAAAAATTATCATTTATAATCTTACCATTTTGTGAAATAAGACTTCCGTTACTATTTCTTATTGCTTCTTCCATTAAATAATATTCATTTTTAGAAATAACAACGCCATCTTTAAAAAGACAAATAGTGGGTGAAAGTGCAATTATAAGCATAATAAAAAAATAAAATAATGTTTTATACATTTTTTCAGCAATATATTTTGCCGTAAAATGAGATTTAAATAAAACAATTGTAATACGCTCAAACACATTTTCACCTTCTAACGTTTTTATTATACCATAAATTAAGAAAAATAAATCCCTCTAACTTTCTTTTTCAAAAATAATATGTTATATTTTGCATGGTGATAAAAATGAATTTAACAAATGACGAAAAGCATTATAATACACTTGCAAATTATTATTTTAATAAATATCATGAAAAGGTAGCTAAAATCAGTCTTAATGCTGGTTTTAGTTGCCCTAACAAGGATGGAAAAAAAGGATATGGTGGCTGTACCTACTGTTCTAAATCAGGTTCCGGTGATTTTGCCGGAAGTCCTAACGATGACTTAAAAACACAATTTTTGAGTATTAAAAAAGTAATAGCAAAAAAATGGCCTAAAACCTTATATATACCTTACCTTCAAGCAAACACAAATACCTATGGTGATATCGATCAACTTGAAAAAATATATAATGAATTGCTAAATCTTGATCCTAATGTTGTAGAAATATCAATTGCTACAAGAGCTGATTGTCTTGAAAATGAAAAAATAAATTTATTATCAGAAATAAACAAAAAAATACCAGTTCAAATTGAACTTGGGCTTCAAACATCAAACGAAAAAACAGCTAAAATTATCAATCGAGGTTCAACTAATAAGGAACTAATTGACGCTGTTAAAAGGCTTAGAGAAAAAAATATCGAGGTTGTTATTCATATAATGAATGGACTTCCAAGCGAAAATGAAGCTGATATGCTTAATACAATTGATTTTATTAATTCATTAGACATCCAAGGAATAAAAATTCATAGCCTTTGTATCCTTAAAAATACCAAAATGGGTGATGACTATTTAAAAAAGCCTTGGCCTCTTTTAACATTAGACGAATATATTAAGATAACAGTTAATCAGATAAGACATTTAAGGAGTGATATTATAATTCATCGTCTTTCAGCTGATGCCGATTTAAGCGATTTAATTGCACCATTATGGACAAGAAAAAAGCTTGTCGTAATGAATGAAATTGACAAGCTTATGCGTAAATATAATTATTATCAAGGAGATCAATTTAAAAAAGGCCATTCCTCATAAACAAGAAAATAGTTTTCTTCAAATATCTCTTCAAAAAGTTTTTGTGATGTAAAAGGACAAACAATTGAAACAAGCTTTAAATAGATAAGTGCTTCTCTTTCACTCATTTTATTCGTTAGAAGCTCTTCAAATAAAAACCGATTAATTGATTCAATATATAAATCAAGTCTTTTATTCTTCAATAATGAATTTAATTCACCTGTTAATTTATAAAGCCTTTCTTCAAAACAAAATGTATTTTCTGAAAACCCATCATGATACAATGACTCAAGTTCATCAATAAATTGCTCATATTTAGCAATATGAAGCTTTGTCATCTCAAAGTCATCACATGGCTCAGCACTTAATATATATAGGCGATATGCATCTTCTTTAGATTCTCTTAATATATCTCTTGTAAAATTAATATTTTGTGTGTTATATGCGAGTAAAGCTTGTTCACTAACCGGGGTTAACTTATAAAGAGAATATTCTACTTTAGGACTTTCATTTAATGCAAGTTTAATCAAATGAGGAATAATTAATTCTTCAATTATTTTATCTTCATTTATAAATGATAATTCCTTTGCATCAGGTTTTGAAATTTCAACATTAAGATTTGTATCAATTCTGCCTTCTAAGTAACGCATTAAAGAATAAACCAATTCTTCCGTCATTTCAAAGCCTGATGTCTCATATTCACTTTCTAATTCTGCTTCATTATTTATAACTGGTCTCATTCGCTGATTATAATAAAAAGGCAAATATTTTAAATTAGAAGGTACAATTTCTCTTTCATTTTTGAGCATCATTGGAATAAGAATTCCATAGCCCTCTTTTTTAGAAATAATTAGTTTTGTTGACTCATATTGATATTCTATAAATGCCATTCCTTCAAAGACAAAGTTTTCTTCTAAGGCTCTAGATGCCTCATTTATGTCTAATCCATTCAAAAAATCCGAATTTATCATTAAATCATTTTCAGTAATTTCCTTAACATCAAGACCAAATGAATCGGTGTATATTTTATCAAATTTCCTACACGCAGGGATAAGTGGATAAATGTCACATTCCGTATCATAGCTAATAAATAGCAACACATCTTCGCCTGTTAAAGGATTTAAAACTGTGGTTCCCGAAAAAACACCAGCTTGATAACCATTTTGAAGATAATGATTAACCACCTCATATTCAGTACTACATACATATGGCATAACATCCATATATTTAGGATTAAGTAAAATTGCGACAACACCACCTAACCAATATGTTTTAGGAAGATTAACTTTAATCTCAATTTTTTCTTTATAGTTTGAAAATAAAAACTTAACGCATCTTTTTTTGCCAAGACGCTCATAAATTTTATCTTTTTTTTCGGCAGAAAGACTAAGACCATCAATTAATGTTTCCAATTCTTTAATATATGGCCTCATTTCAAAATAAAAATAATCATCATTTGTCTTGCATAGCAAAGCATCCGTTTTAGCATCGTAAAATGCCCCATTATTTTCTCTAGTTTCAAAATAATTATATATTTTAATACCCAATGAATCAGTTAAAACCGGTCCATTTTCAAAAAAAATATCTTTATTATAAAGACTTAAAAAAATCTTATCAATTTCTTTGAGAACAAAATCATTTTCTTGAGTTATAATCGACTCATAATCAAAACCAACTCCCATTATATTTAAAACATCAAGATATTCTTTAAGCATATTCTTCGAATCCAAATAATGATTTGATAGAAATGAATAGCTTACATATGATGCCGTATCAATGCCAATTATATAATAAATATTTTCTCCACACATTTTGAAGTAGCGATTAAATGTATCGGCTAAAAGATATGGATAAAGGCTTTTACTTGTCATGCTATAAGAATCTATTGGTGTAATTTCCGTAGATATAATTCTTTTTTGCTTAAACCTATCTTTTTCTAAATTAAAAACACGACTATCATGCCATCTTTTAATTAATGATTTATTGTATTCATCCATTCTTTCACCACCTTATAAACTTATAAAAAAAACTGCAAGGAGTTGCCTTACAGTGATTTTATTTATTGAGCATTTTTCTCAACATAGTCAACTAAATCGCCAACTGTTTTAAAGCTTTGAGCTGTATCATCATCAATTGTAATACCAAATTCATCCTCAAGAGCCATTATAACTTCGACAGCATCAAGGCTATCTGCACCTAAATCCTCACGAATATTCGCTTCTTTTGTAATTTTAGCTTGGTCAATATTTAATTCATCAGAAATAATACTTTTAATCTTATCAAAAATTTCCATTTTATCTGCTCCTTTTATTAAAATTATAACTTATATACATTCTAAAAGCAAGTCAATTATCTTAAATAAGCCGTCCATTATTAATTGTTTTAATAATATAACCTTTTTTTAAATTATCTGTTTTTTTAGTTAAAACCATAATAGCAACACCCATTTGATGTATTTTATCAAGAATATCATAAATAACCTTTGATCTTTCACTATCTAGTGATCCGGTTGGTTCATCCAAGATTAAAGCCTCGGGTTTAGACATTAAAAGCCCTGCCAAATAAACCTTAATTCTTTCAAGACCATTAAGGCTCATCATGTTTTTATAATTTATACCACTTGCATCAACAAGAAAAAGAGCTTCTGAAGGACTTATAGCCTTGTGATGGCATATCAATTCCATATTTTGCATAACATTTAGACTATCGTCAAAATAAATATTTGAAGGCATAAATGCAAGCTTACTATCTAAGAGTTCTAAGCTTTTTTTAGAATATTCATTAATATCAATTCCATAAAGAGAAATTGTTCCTTCTGTCAACTCTCTTGACTTTGTTATCAAATTAAATATTGTTGTTTTTCCAGAACCAACAGAACCACAAATCACTAGATAATCACCTTGATTGAAGGATAAATTAATATGGTTAAGAATAGTTTTATCGTCATAGCATTTTGAAACATTTGTAATTTTTAAAATATTACTCAAGACAAAATTTAACCTTTCTTTCTTCTAAATCAATTTCTTCAATTTTTGCTAATGGCTCAATTCTTATACCCTTACTTCTCAAACGCTTACCACCTTGTTGATAAGCTTTTTCAATTGCACAACCAATGCCTGCAACTGTAGCTCCTGCTTGAACACAAATATCATACAATCCTTCTGCAGCCCAGCCGTTTGCTACAACATCATCAATTATTAAAATATTATCATTTTCATCAATAAAATTATCTTTAATATATGCGTAATAAGATTTTTTCAATGTGTATGAATATATTTTAGAAATATAAGTGTTTTCAGGTAGTTTAGCTGAATACTCCTTTTTAGCATATACTACTGGAACATTAAACTTTAAAGCTGTTGCTGTTGCAAGTGCAATACCAGCAGATTCAATCGTTAATACCTTTGTAATCTTATCTTCCTTAAACCTATTATACCATTCATCTGACATTTTATTTAAAAGATCTATATCTAGCTTTTGATTTAAAAAAGAATCAACCTCTAACACATTATCATCATTAATTATTCCTTCTTTTACAATTATATCCTCTAAATACTTCATAATGTCACGTCCTAACCTTAAATGTCAAGTATATTATACCAAATCAAAGTAATATTTAAAAGTAAAAAAATCAAGTAAATTAAGTTTACTATAAACAAATATAAAATTAATTAGTAAATATTGTTAATTTTTAAAGCTCTTTTCTATGCTATTATATGACTAGGAGGTTATAAGTATGAAAAAAATACTAATATTTTTAAGCATTATTTTTTTTGCATTTTCAATAAGCAAAAAAACAAATGCAACAACACTTGGTCTTGTTGATACAAACGGTTCTAATTTGAACATTAGACAAGAAGCATCAATCAATTCTAAAATTTTAGGCAAAATTCCCGATAATACTTATGTTGAAATATTAGATAATAAAGATAACTTTTTTTATATAAGCTACAATAATATTAAAGGATATAGTCATAAGGATTACATAAAATCATTGACATCAATTCAAATGGTTACAACTGATAATTTAAATCTTAGGAAGTCTAAATCAACTTCTGCAAGTATAATTCTTACCATTCCTAAAGGTAGTATTCTTACGGTTTTTAATAATGTTGGTAGTTGGTCTTACGTTTCATATGATGGTAAATATGGTTATGTTGCAAATGCCTATTTAAAAGATAGTGGTACCCATTTAAATGTCCCAAGCTATAAGCAATATGATTCAAGGTGGAAGGACACAAAAATTACATCATCAAAGACAATACATCAAATTGGTTGTCTTACAACTGCTATGGCAATGAGTGAATCATATAGACTAAATAAAACAATTTACCCAAATGAAATGGTAAAAAAGCTTTGTTATACTACATCAGGTGATATGTACTGGCCAAGCAATTACAAAACTTCTACTACAGGTAGTTATTTAAGTGTAATTAATACTAATTTAAAGAATAAAAAGCCAACTATAATTGGCGTAAAGAACTCTACAAGTACGCACTTTGTTATTGTTTATGGGTTTAGTGGCCAAGCATCAAGTTTAAGCTCTTATAAAATTCATGATCCAGGATCAAGCACTAGAACAACTCTAGCAGATCTATTTAAGGCTTATCCAACTTATATGAAAATTGCCTATTATAGTTAATAATTTAATGCTATAATATTTTTAGGTGATATTGTGACTATTTATGTTGATGGTGATGCTTGTCCAGTAAAAGATATTATTATTGAGGTTGCTTCTTTTTTTAGAGTTCCCGTTCATCTTTTTATTGACACATCCCATAGCTACTCAAATCCTAATATAAAAATAACAGTTGTAGATTCTGGACCTGATAGCGTTGATTTTGCAATCATGCGTTTAATTAAAGAAAATGATCTTTTAATTACCCAAGACTATGGTTTATCTTCTCTTGCAATCTCAAAAGGTGCTATAGTACTTCATCCATGTGGAAAAATAATTAATATTAATAATATTGATACTTTACTTGTAAATAGATATCTAAATAGAATTGAAAGAAAAGTTAGCAATCACATTAAAGGGCCTAAAAAAAGAACCAAAGCTAATGATGAAGACTTTAGAAAGGCTTTAATAAATATTTTAACTCAAAACTAATTTTAAATTATTGACTTTAAATGTAATTACTTTTAAAATTAATATATATATCAAATTGGAGGAAATATATGAAAGCATTATATTGGCTAAGAAAGCTTATGGGCTTTGTGCTTGTGGCTGCATGGATGGTTCTTTACCTAGTTTTATTCTTAAATGGTAAAACTAAATATTCTACTTTATTAATTATAATTTTACTTGTAATTGTTTTAATTTCGATGTCAATTTATCCCCGTTCATCAGAATATTGTAGCTGTGGTCATAGGTGGTATAAAAAATATACATTTAAGGGAACTACTTCTAGTTCAAAGACAAATAAAAAAGGAATTACTAAAGAAACATTTGTACATGTATTTAATTGTAATTGTGCTTGCAACAATTGCAAGAAAGTAAAAAATTATGAAATTAAAGCTGATGGTGGTTATAATATTACAACCCCTGATGGAAAGCATGAAAGTCACCGCATTAAACAAAATATTTATATGCAAAATAAAAACCTTTTAAATAAATAATTTGAGCATTATTCATGCTCTTTTATTTTACAAAAAGACAGTACAACTAAAATGTACTGTCTTTATTTATTATACTTTTACGTTATGAGGCTTTTCACCCTTTTTAAATTCAATTCTTCCCGCTTTAATTGCCCCAACCGGACAAACATTTGCGCATAAATGGCAGCCAACACAACGTTTTTCATTAATTTTAACCTTGCGGGTGTCTTCATCGAACTCAATTGCTTGATGTCCGCCATCATAACAAGAAATATAACATCTTCCACAATGAACGCATAAATCCGAATCAATTTGAGGATAACAAATATAAGACCGATCCAAATCCTCAGCCGGAATAATATTTATAGCAGCACGTCCAACCATTTCTTCTACTGAATTATACCCATGATCCTCTAAATAATGTGACAAACCTGATGTTAAATCTTCAATAATCCGATAGCCATATTGCATAATAGCTGTTGTAATTTGTAATGTTTTAGCACCAAGAGAAATAAACTCAGCGGCATCCTCCCATGTTTCAATTCCACCAATACCGGAAATTTCTACACCCTTAAGCCTTTCATCATTATACATTTGAGCAATAAAGCGCAATGCAATCGGTTTAATAGCCTTACCTGAATAACCTGAAACAGACGATTTTCCATTAACCATTGGAAGGCCAACATTATTTTCAAGATCAACATTGCAAATAGATTTTACTGTATTAATAGCTGCAATACCATCAGCTCCACCCTCAAGAGCAGCAAGTGCAACCTCATTCATATCGCCAATATTAGGAGTCATTTTAGCAAGCATTGGAAGCTTAGAGCCACGTTTAACAGCCTTACAATACTTATTTACAAGTGAAGGTGATTGACCAACATCAGAACCCATTGCATGGCTTGTCATTTGTGGACAGGAAAAATTACATTCAATCATATCCGCACCTGCCTCTTCAACAAGATGAGCAAGACGCTCCCATTCTTCTTCATTAGAGCCCATTATAGACGCAATTAAAACCTTATTAGGATAATCATGCTTTAATTTTCTTAACGCTGCTAAATTCTCCTCAAGAGGATGCTCAGCAATTTGCTCCATATTTTTAAAACCTATCCAAGGAGTTCCTTCTTTTCTTAAAATATCAAAACGAGGCGAAACTTCATTTGCAATAAAAAAACCAATAGTTTTAAAAACAACGCCCCCGAAGCCCATATCATAGGCTTTAGCACACATTTCGTAGCAATTTCCTACTGGAGATGATGATAAACAAAATGGATTTGGGAATTTAACTCCACAAAATGTAATTGAAAGATCTTTTTTAAGCATTTTTCTTACCTCCCTTTAAATATGTATCAATAGCATCAGCCGCTTCTTTACCTTGTTTAACAGCATACACAGCTAATTTATCAGAAAAAGTTACATCTCCTGCAGTAAAAACCTTAGAAATAGAGGTTTGATAATTATTAGCTATAATGTAACCATTTTCTTTATCAACACTAAAATCATCAAGACATGTTTTTTGACCAACTGCAAGATAAATATAATCGGCCTTAATTGAGAGTTCTGAATTAAGTTTTAAATGTTTAAACCTAACTAAACCATTTTCATTTGAAATAGGAGTATATCCATCTAAAATAGAAGCATTAAGCTCTCTTGCATAAGAAAGTTCCTTTTTTGAAGCTAAAAATTCACTTGCCGTTTCTCTTGCAACACATATAACATTATTAGCACCTTTATTTTTTAAAGATGTAACAACATCCATTGCAACATCACCACCACCAATTACAAGATGAACTGCATTTTCATCAATTTCTACACCATTACGCTTATTTAAGGCTAAAAAATCAACAGCTTTTGTTACTCTTGAATCATTTTCAAATAAATCAAGAGTTCTTCCTTCTGACATACCAGTCGCAAGTAGTACGGCATCATAATCTTTTTGAAGTCTTTCAAATTCATTTTTGTCAATTTTATGATTCAAAATAAAATTAACTCCTAAAGCCTCAATATGACTAATTTCCTTATCTAAAACAGCATCCGGTAATCTTTCACTAGGGATTCCATATCTTAGCCAACCACCAATTTTATCCCTTTTCTCAAAAACATCAACTTCATAGCCTTTAACTCTTAAAGATGCGGCCGCTTGAAGACCCGCTGGTCCCGAACCAACAACTGCAATTTTACCATTTTCTTTCCCTACAACTTTAAGCACCTGCATATTAATAGATGATTCAAAATCCGTAATATATTCTTGAATCATTGCAATATCAATTGGCTTATCAATACCACATCTTGAACAAGCACTTTGACATAACTTTTCAGTTGGGCATATTCTTGCACAAACCCCTCCAAGAGCATTATTTTCTCTTACAACCTCAACAGCTCCTTTAAAATTTCGAAACCTAACCGCTCTAATAAAACGCGCTGGATTTGTTTTAGCAGGACACGCCTTAGAACAAGGTGCATCATAGCACAACAAACATCTTGAAGCCTCCTCAATTATAAGTAAAGGAGTATATTTCTTCTCTTTTTCCATATTCAATTATTCCTTCTTTTCCTTTTATATTTAATAATCCAGTTATCTGGAATATTATCGTACCTAGTATTTCTATTATACTCAATTTAAGTATATATTTCAAGGCTTTGAACAAATAAAAATGATACCAACAATAATGCTGGCACCTTGTGATTTAAGATTATTTATTTTAATATGTTATTAAGCTCATCTAAAGAAAGCCCTGTAATAGAACTAATAAATTCTTTAGTTTGACCACTTTCAAATAGCTTTTTAGCTATTGCAATATTCCTTTCTTCAATCCCTTCAGCCTTTCCCTTAACTAAGCCTTCTTCAAGTCCTTCCTCCCTAGCAGTTTTAAATTGAGCTTTTTGGTCCCTTAAAAACATTTCATGAGAAAATGATTCAGCTCTAAGGGCTTTATCATTGTTCATCTTGAGTAACATTTCTTTAGCCTCCTTTGCATATTCAGTACTAAATTCTGGTAAGTTATGCTTATCTAAAGAAGTACATAACTTAAAGAACTCCTGCAACTCAATTATAGGACACTTATCCTTGTTTTTCAAGAAAATTTGGTCGATTCTAA
>ENA-OOSB01000016-OOSB01000016.1-human-gut-metagenome-genome-assembly--contig:-NODE-16-length-86088-cov-3.858380_pt1 | contig 86088 bp, 71 predicted proteins | sample MGYA00241173_ERZ501204 | MGnify/ENA primary metagenome ERZ501204 (study PRJEB25962, sample SAMEA1965384) | human gut metagenome | biome: human gut; feature: human-associated habitat; material: faeces...
AACTATTTTTGTCTTCTCTAATTCATCTATTATTTTTATTAACTCATCACTTGCTTGTTCTACCGTACTATTATCTCTAAATCTATATATTTTTTGTTATATTCCCCATGCTATTTTCAATCTTGTCTCTGAGTTAATACAATATTCAATTTTTGTTCTCCCAAAATTTCAAAAAGTTTCTTTAACTTATAAATCTTGGAAAAAAGAGATAATTAATTCCTTTATACCTAACCAAATTACGCAGCAAAGATTAACTAATGATTTATTGAAGAAAAAAATATTTTTGTTAAGGTTATTAAAAGAATTGAATTTGATTATAAGGATTTTGATACTTTTAGAAACAGAATTCTTAATATCAACAAAATTATTAAATAATTCGTATATATAAAATTTAATATTAACTAATAGTTATGTATTTTTGAAAAAAGGCATATCTATAGATGCAGAGTCTATGATATGCCTATTTAATTTTTGTGTGGAATTTATTAATATTTTTATTAAATTACGCAAAAACACAAAAACTTTGAAGAACAAATATATGTTACTACCATAATTTTACAAATTTTTCCTTATTATTTTTAACAAATTGTCGAAATTAAATCTAAACTTAAAACAGTTTCTATTATTATGAACTTGGAATTCGCCTAGAGAAATTCCTGCATAATAAACCGTATTGCTTTCATTCCATAATTCAATTGAACTTTGACTAAATGTAAATTTTTCTTTTTGCCATAAAAAATTTTTACCAAAATCTTTTTTTACAATATCAAAGCCATATGCATAACCCGTTAGCAAGACCTCGTTTTTATTGTTTTCGTAAATTCTTAATAAGAAATCTGAATCAAACATATGTGAAAGATATATTGGCATTAATTTGTCAATATGTTTATATACCATTTGTTTAAAGTTTGTCTTGCTAATATGATCTTCTACTACAAACTCTTTAAAATAATTATAACAAGTTTTATCGTTAGGTTGCCCAACTTCTGGTGGACAAACTTTTTTGCCAATATTAGTTTTCAAAGATAACGTTTTATCACCAGTCAAAATAAAATCATAAGAACTTTTGCTATTGCCTCCTCTTTCACCAGGCAAACTTCCACAATACTTTATGGGTATGGGTAAAGATTCAAATGCATAACTTATAATATCCTCTAATTGATATTGCATTTCAACTGAATATCGTTTAAAGAAATTCTTTGGATACTCTAATCCAAATAAATCGCAAACAGTTTTTTCGGCAGTTATACCTAATGTTTCATTATTTACTTGCTTTTCAAAAACGAAAGGAAGAATATTCTTCATTTTAAATCTTAATTTAAACGTTCTATTTTTATGGATCTGAATTTCTGCTATAGAAGTCATCTTATATTTTAAGGTTGTACTTTCTACCCAATCATCACCTTCTCTTGTGAATGAAAAATTTTCTCTAATAAAATCTATATTAACTCCTAAATCACCTTTAATTAATTTATATTTATATTGAGTACCTTCGGAATATATCCACACAATATATTCTGCATCAAATAAAAAATCAAAGAAAATTGGTAAAACTTTATCTACAGAAGTTAAAAACATTTTTTTAATATCTTCTTGTGTTTCTATTTTTGAGCCATATATTTGCCCGAAATATTTATTTAACTTTTCATACCCTGCTTGTCCAACTTCTCTAGGAGCAACCATCCCACCTGTTAAATTAGTTCTTATTGATAAAGTAGAGTTATCTGATAAAACAAAATTATATGGAACATCACCAATACCAGATTCTTTTTTCTTAAAAGTTGTACATTCAACTGGATATAATTTTAAAAAGTTAAATACTTCATCTATTAAAGATTTAATGTCATTTTCTAAACTAGAATCGTAAGCAGAATTAAAAGTATTTATTGCTCTATCTGTTTCTGGTATAATATCGTACTTATTACAAACCATCGCTTGAAATGTAAAGCCTAATCTTGCGTTATTGTCCATATAATCACCTCTTTATAATTTTACCATAAAATTCGTTTTATTTCCACTTAATAATAGTATAAAAGAAAAAAATCCTGTTTTATAACTATGTATAAAACAAGAATGTCAATTATTTGACAAATAGATTAGAATTTTTCTCAAATACAGCAACAAAATCATTCCAACTATTAAAAATAATATCAAAGTAATTTTTATCATTTTTTAAATAGTTTGTTTCATTTGAAATTTTTTGAGAATTTTGTTTCTTTGCCATTGAATAATTCTTAAAACCTTCATTAATTAATTTTGAAAATAAAATGTACAATCCTTTATCTATTTCGTCTTTATTTGATTTATAAATATCATAATTAAATATGCTATCTAAACCATTTAATTCTTTAAATAAATCGTATAAATATTCTTCATAAAATTTATCTTTTTCAGAATGATCTAGTTTATTTAAGAAGTCATTTATTTTAATAGTTTTTCTACAATATCTAGCAGCAAGTCCAACAAAAGCTAAACAAATAGTTCTAGAATTATGAGCAAAAGGAATCATATTAGGATTCTTATTTTGTACATCAAATTCCGGTATAAATTTCTTTCTAAAGAAATAATCAACATATAACATATCTCTAGCTATACCACAGACACTTTTTTGATCTCCATTAAATATTGGATTATAAAATTGCTCGGTATACAAAATAGAAGGTTTACTTCTACTAGTTGCAGGCAATTGGAAAATACCGGCTAAACATAATTTACCAACACTTGCTAAATCAGAGTTCAAATAATCAAGTTTATAATCTTTAGGAATTGTTTCACCACGTTTTGTTTGATAAAAAACGCCTGCTTCTCTCATTGAGTTAGCAAATCTTACTTGCTCTGGGGAATTTGCTTTCAAATCAATATTTTTTATTGCTTTTTGTGAATTGGTGGCTTTTGAAATTTCTAAACTAAATTGATTTTTTTCATCCTCAGTATCGCCAACAATTCTAATCACTTTACATGGTAAGTAAAAATCAACATCTTTAGAAACTTTATCGCTCTTATATATTAAAGTTGTTGTCTGACCACCATTAACTATTGAAAAATCTTGCAATTTTAGTCTTCTGCCAGATATAACAAAATCTTTACAAATTATTGTAATGCCATTATTTTTAAACCAAAAAGTTTCAGATGATGTTTTAATTGTATCATTTATACTATCATCAATGTCTTTCTTTTTAATATAATATCTTAAGTTTCTTGCTAATAAATCTGTAGAATGAATTGCATATAATGTTTTTAACGAATAAGCAGAAATATTACATATAGCGGCTTGTTCTTGATATTCTAGACAATTATCAGGTTGATCAATTATCAATTCCCCTGTTTCCACATATGGTCTTCTAGATTCTGCTTCTTTAATCTCATTTTCCAAATCTTTTGCAAAGTATACTTGTAATTCAAATTTATTGTCATTTTTGAATTCTTCTTTAACTATTTTATTTAACCTATCAATACGAATACTATTTTTATAGGCACTAGTGTAAAAAACAAATACTATTTTAGATTCATCACCAATTTCAGAATTGAGAGTTAAAAACCTTTTTTGAACTGTTTGATTAACTGCCTCATAATTACCATTATCCATATTTTTATAAAAATCAATCATTTTATGAATTGCATCAGCAACATCATCATAACTAATATTTTCATAAAATTTAGATTGGCAAATTACCAAATCGTTCGTTTCGACGTTTGGATCATTTATTAAAATATCTACTCCACCATCTGCGCGTCCATCAACAATTGATTCTAAAATAATATCCTCTGTAAAATTTAAAACTGGATTCTTAAAAAAGGTATTTTTAAGACATAATGCTGAAAATACAAAGTCATCAGTTTTTTTTCTAAGTACAGGAAAGTTTGTCCTCATCTCGCTTATTTTATTTAATATTACATCATATGCCGCATTTTTTTCCATAATTTATACTCCATTCCAATTGCTATATATATATTAGATCACATTTTCAACAAAAAGTCAAATAAAGTCTTTTTTTATATTTTTGACAATAATTTTAATAACGTTCTCACAATAGTTTTTGACTAATTAAATTCACTTGTGACATCAATATTAAAACACAAAAAAATGTTCAAAATAACTCATTAGATGTATGAATAATTATATAGAAAAATTCATCCAATTTTTCAACTATATTATTGCATCGTATACCTATCTGCAGTGTACATAAAAACATTGATACAAAATTTTATTACATCAATTATCGCTTTGTATTTATTACCATCTCTTTTTGCGCCTTCAATTAAAACATATCCAGTATATTTACTATTTTTGTCAATAATATAACCATATGTTATTTCACCATTTTTATTTTTGTATTCAAATTGTATATCATTTGCATGTATTATTTTTGATAAAGCATCGTCAAAGTCTATACTTGCTCTAGTATCGTTTAAATAATTTCCAATAGTTGTGTATTTAACTAGACTATTAATAGCAACATTATAGTTTTTATTTTTTTCTGATTCCCTTCTCATAAAAATTGCCAATTCTATTAGTTTTTGTATATTTTCTTCATTAACGAATTCAAAGTAATTCGTTATTTCAAAATATTCATATTCTTCTTCAGGCTTAAATTCTCTCTCTAATGGTAAAATTTTTTTGTTTATTTTTTCAAAAGAAAAAATATTTTGCAATAGTCTTAAAGCTTTTTCCGTAATTAAATCCATTTTAATAACCTTTCTGTATAATTCTAATTATATTGAAAATTTGGATCTGAGTAAATTTTTTGGACACTTTTTTATAGAATCACATTCTTAAAAAGTGTACAATTCATTTTGTTCGAATTCAATTGGCGTCATATTGTAAATTGAGCCATAAATTCTTTCTCTGTTATACCATTTTTCTATAAAGTTGAAGATTGATATTTTAGCATCTTCAAACGTATTGTAAATTATATGATTGATTAATTCTTTTTTATAATAGCGTTGAATGATTCCATAGGAGCATTATCATATGGGCAGCTTTTTTCAGAATATGATAAATTAAAATCATTTGCAGAACAATAATTGCGATATACTTCTGCTGTATACTGTCTGCCCCTATCAGAGTGTATAACAATCACTTTGTTTAGTTTTCTCGTCTGAATAGCATTTTCTAATGCAGCTTGAACTAGTTCAGAAGTCATTCTTTTATCAAACTTTCAACCTATTAATCTTTTTGAGTGTAAATCAAGTATTGTGGCTAAATAACACCAACCACACTCTTTAGTATAAACATAGGTAGTATCAGATACCCACTTTTCATTAATTGTGGTTGTAGAAAAGTCTCTTTTTAAAATATTTATAAATTCACCTTCATCTGGTTTATATTTTGATGGTTTGTATGTTTTGGTGATTATTGACTTGATATTTAACTCTTTCATGTATTTTTGAAATGTTTTTTTGACTTATCTGAATATTATAATGTTTTTTTAATACTATCGTTATTTTTGGCGCGCCATATCTTTTAAAACTATCTCACCAAATCTTTTTAATCAATTCTTTTATGCTTTGTTTTTTAATTTCACTATTGCTGGTTTCAGTTTTTAGGAAATTGTAATAACCTGATCTTGTTAAATTAAATACTTTACACATTTTTGTAATATCAAATAAATCTGAATTATTATCCATAAATATAAATAAATCAGTATCAGTTATCATTTTCTTTTCGCAAATATGGCAGTAGCTTTTTTTAATATTTCATTTTCCTCTTCAAGTTCCATTATTCTTTTCTTCAAAGCTATAATATCACTCTTTGATATTTCTTCATCACCCACTTTCAGTGCTGGTTTGTTTTGATTAATCCAACTATAAATTGTTACCTTTTTTACGCCATATTCTACTGATAGGTCAGTTACTGATTTTCCTGAGTTGTATAAGTCTATAATTGTTTGAATAAAATCCTTAGTATATGATTCTCTCATAATAGTGTTTCCTTTCTTGAGTAAATTATATTTGTTTCTTTACTCAAAATCCACTAATTTGATAAACTATCACTTCCTATAGAATTCTATAAAAATGTGTCCAATATTTTTGGATAGGTTCAATAATTTTAACAGTATTGGCTATAAATTTTTTATGTTATGCTTAGTAAATGGGCTAATATTTTCTCCTAATATTTCATTTTTGTTTTTCTTAATTGTTTTGATTACATTTGATGTTGAATTGATTTTTCCATATTTAACATAATTAGAAATTGCATTGAAATCTTCTTCTTCTATTCCTAAATCATCTAAAATTTTGTCATTACCATCATAATCACTAAATTCAGATAGCAATTTTCTGAACATATTCAAACAATTATTATTATTTTTTACGTTAAATAGCTCAAAATAATTTAAAATTTTAGATAAGGTAAACTTAATATAATTTTTTAAAACAAATATTTTATCTATAAATAAATTGACATTTTTTGTATTAACATTAATATTGTAACTTTTATTAAAACTATACACTAATTCTTTTACACTTACACCATTTAATAACCTTTCAATGTAATATTTATACTGTAAATATTCTTGTTTTTCTCCTTTGGTAAATAGACCATAAAATTTATCTATTTTAAATTCATATGCTATAGAACGTAATAAATTTAATGACAAATCTATGCAATCTTTCATTGTTTTAACTTTAGAAAATTTTTCAGCATAATTATCTTGCGAGAATTTATATACTTTATCAAAAAAAACATCATATTTTTTTATTTCAGTTGTGGTGATTCCTTTTTCTTCTAAACTAGATAATTTTTCTCTGTATTGATTCATTTGTGCAGTATTTTCAGCTTTTTTATTTAAAAACAAAATTTCATCATTTGTAAATACAGTTTTGTTTTCTGCTAAAATTTTTAAATCAAGCCATTTTTCCTTATTTTTATATATATTGTATACATCATCATTACATATATAAACATTACCCAAAATTGGAAATTGTGGATTTAATCTACCAACTCTACCAATTAAATTATTTAATTCAAATGAATTACTAATTTTACCAACAATAAATAATCTATCCGTTGGAGTATTAATGCCTTCCATTAGTGTACTAGTACATAACAAAGTTGTTATAGAACCAAAATTATATTCTGTTTCAAAAAATTTTCGCAAAAACATAGGTATTTTACCATGATGAATGCCAATTCCTCTTTTCAACATTTCAATAACATACCAATTGTCACCAATTTTGTTTTTCAAATATTTAATTTCTTCACTATATTTTTCTACTAGATCAGGTTTTACACTAGTATTCTCGATTATTGAATCAATGTTCAAGTATATTTCTTCAGGGCTTTTAAAATAAACTAATGTTTTACCATCAATTAATTTAGTTTGCCATTCATTTGAGTTGATTTTATAAACTGTGCTACATACTGGCATATAATTAGTATAAAATTTAATTATTTTTAATTTAGTCTGATCAAAAGTTATTTTACGAATGAATGGACCTAATAAAAGAATTTTATTTGATTTTTTTAATAGTGTCAAATATACTCTATTCATAGAAATAAGTCTATCATCACCAGTTATATCTGTTTTCTTTTCAGCCTTTAATTTGTATATTTCATCAAACACCAATAAATCTATTTCAACATTTTTTATTTTATTAATAAATACATTATCACTTCGCTCAGGAACAAAAATAAATATGTTTTTTTCTTCTATGTCTTCCGAACTATTAATACATATATTAAATTTATCAGAAAAATAGCCATATATTTTTTTTAATAATTCATTCATTAATGCTATGGTTGGAACAATAAATACTATATTATTCAAAGTATTTTCATTTCTTTTTATAAATTCCAATGCTACAAATGTTTTTCCAAAACTTGTAGGAGCACTGACAAAAACACTATTATTTTCTAACAACGATAGTATTTCAAGTTGTTGTTGTGTTAAAACTACTTTTGAATTTAAAACTGATGTATTTATAACGTCAAATGCCTTATCTTTTAAAGATTTATTTTTGTTATACATTTGCAAATCTAAGAAGTTATAATCCATTTCATTTCCTTCTAATAAATAATCCTTTAACTGTCTCTCTCTTAAATTTTTATAATCATCATCCAAATATTCATATTCATATATGTTTTCTTCTTTACACATAATACTCACCTACTTTAATTTTAAAATATTTAAGGAAGTCTTTTTTCGATAGAATAGGCAAAATTATAATTAATGAATTATTTATTATTTTTTTATATTTATCACTAATTTCATATTTTCTTATTACATTTTCAATATCTGACTTTAGATACAACTCATCTTCCACTACGAAACATATAGATGAAATATCAAATTTTGAAGAATCAAGTGTTTCAAATTTTTGCTGCAATTTCTTTAAGGTTTCTCCGTTTTCAGCTATAAAATTATTTGTATGGTTTTCTAAAAAACTAATTTCAGTAATAGTTTTATGTTTTTCGATACTATCAAATGCATTTTTTAAAGCAACATCTATGGATTCATAAAACTTCGACTCACCAAAATATAAAATACTTTTATTAATATCATAATAAACATTATCATTTCCATATACAGGCATATTAGGACTAGTTTTTAAACTTATTTTAGATATTAAAGTTTTAGAAAACCCAAACATGTCAATTAAAATAGACATTAGATATTCCGCCAAATCTCCTTGGAATATAGATGATTCAATATTCAACGTCTCTTTATTCCATCCTAAAGTATTAAAAACGCTATTTAATTTTTCTGTTAGTAATCCTTGATTTTCTAACTTTTTTATAAATGTCCTTGTTTCAGCTAATGTTTTAGTAGAAGCTTTTTGGGTTAGATAAAAAAACATATTTGTTCTATTAAAAATTAATTCACACAATGTTTCAAATAGTAATTCTTTATTTAAGATTAAAACATTCCAATCATAATTAGCATGTTTAATTTTAACGGATCGAACTTCATTATTTAATAAAACAGATTTAAGTTTAATATTCATATAAATTTTCCTCAGTCATTATAACTTTTCATTATGTACAAAATTAAAAATCTTAAATATAAATACTTGTTTATTTGCATTTTCAAAATGATAAATCTTGCTAACATTACAAAATATTTTTACTTTTCTTTTTCTTAATAGATTGTAAAAAAATCTCCCTATTATAATAGGGAGATTTTAGTCACATAATGTTATTCTTTAAGAGTGTTCCCCCACTACAAGCTTAAGAAATATTTAGTTTACTTTTATAGTTTACCATATTTTGACAATTATTGCAAGAATTTAATGAATTTTTTGCAAATTGTATTTTCGTAAAAACTATTTTTGCCATGTAAGCAACTCTGGAAACAAATCACCTATAGTTTGTTCTTTTATTTTTGTTTCATAAGTTAATTTTTTATTCCCCTTATTTTTTCTCTTTGGTTTTTTATAAAAACTAGATATTTCTGGAAAAGGCATAGTTGATAAATCTTTTTCATTAATACCTAAAATATTTAATAATTCATCAAATGACATTTTTTGTATTTGCTTCCCTTCTTTTATAGCATCTTGAACATATTTTAACCTCTTGCAAAAACTCGTATCATCTGGTTTGTTTTTATCATAATATGTAATAAAAATATCACTTTCTGATGCTTTCTTTATATATTTAGCCTTATGATTTGCCAATAGTTGTATCAGTGACAACATTTCTTTAAAATGAGTCATTTCATAATTTAAACTTAAACAAAGTGTTTTGCCATTCAATGACGATTTAATAATTTCTCCTTGTGGCTTAACCCCTTGCAAAAATCGAAAGAACATTTTATAGTTACTACTGGTAGCTGTTAGAGTATTATCATTTCCATTTTTAACTGCTTCATATGTTTTCTGCAAATAATTTTCTGGATTATCATATTTTGTTATACTATTTTCATTTCTACCAGAACATGAATCACACAGTTTTATCAGCTCTTCGAATGTACAGTTTAAATCTTTGCACATATTCTTTACTAAATTCATAGTAAGTTCCGAATCATCATCACTTTTATGAAGATATTTAGGTTTTTCAATGTTCAAAGATTCACCAGCATTCTCTAAAGATATACTATCTTTTATGTTAACAAATTCAGCGTATATTTTTTGTGTATCTATAAATTTAAAATTGATTGGATCTAATTTATATCTCCTGCAAGCTGAATTCAAAAATTTTGCGTCATTTAATATAGCGTAACCAACTACAATCTGATCTGTATGCTCTATTAGTTTTTTTATTTCATTATAGTAATAAGGGAACTTATAGCTTTTATAATAAACGGACTCATCATAGCAAAGATATAAATCTCTATGACCTGGTCTACCAATAAGATTAAATTTGTTTTCTGGATTAATTGTAGTATCTTTTTTTTCTAATATATTGAATTTATCATCAGTAATAATGTAACCAAATTCGCATATATCTCTACCGTTACAGCATTCAATATCAAAAAACAGGTATCTCATTTATTCCATCTCCTTTATAATAACTCATTATTTTTCTAATAAAACATTTTATTTGAACATAGTTTACAAAGCCGAAAAATACAGCTAAGTTTTATTAATTTAATCTTAAAAATTCACAGTTGCATCAGACAATTTAATTCTCTTTAAAGTTACAATAATGTACCTAATAAATTTCATGATACGATATATTTTTCATTTTAGGTTTTATTAAATTTATCTAAATGGCATTTTAATATATGGTAATTCATCTGATTTTATATCTGAGCATTTTTTAAATTTATTAATACATTTTCTATTTAATTTTTTACACTCTGCACACTTACTTAATGACTTGCTTAATTTATCATAATATGTATTTTTATATTCACGTAAAGCATTTATTTTTATTTCATCAACTATCAATCTATTATTCACACCACCATTACCACTTGCTATTATTTTATTATCTGAATTGAATGGTGCGTAAATTGCAGTACCTTTATAAATTGCCGAATTGCTCTGTATGATATATGCAAATATATCTCTACTATATGAATTAATTGTATTTTCAAAATATTCAGTATCTCTATTCATTACTGGCACAAAAACACAGTCGACTTTATCCTTATACATTGCTCTCTGATTTAAATCAGTCAATTCATAACATAGAAAAGTTGTGTAATTAACAGAATCTGTATGAATTATATAATTTAATTTATCTTTTTTATTTCGAACCTCTTTTTTGTTTAAAACAAAATTAATATCCTCATATGGGGAATAGTTATTTTTTTCTCTTATAATTGGAATTACATTACAATATGGAGATGATTCAACATATTGTAAAACACAAATTTTATTTTTGCAAGTATTTTCACAGTTTTCATATTGCAACCCACAAATAAAAGAAATTTTATATTTTTCACAAAAATATGCTGCTAAATCAACCCAACTAGCAGGTAAGTAGCATTCATGTGCTACTAAATAATCAACTTCATTTTTAGATGCTTCTCTAAATGCATTCTTTATTTTTTCAAGAAATACACCATTTTCATATTTTTTGTTGTCTGTTATAGTATCTATTATTTCATTATCATCAATTTTATTAACTAATAAGCCTATTTTTAATACCGTTTTTTTACTGTCTTGTTTTCCTTTTATATATATGTTAACCAAATTTTCATTACATTCTTCTACCTGAATTTCTGGCATTTCTATGAATCCGTTTGAATTCATAAATTTTTCTTTGCAATTATTATACTGATTTATTTTTTTCTTACATAGATTGTTATTCATTAACTCGTTATCATTGTTTTCATCAGCCAAGATTAAATCATATAATGTTATAATTCCATCAGAATCAGCTTTTAGATTAACCTTTTTGTTTTCCTTTATGGTTTTTGCAAAATTAATGATATTAGATAAAGTATTCTTCACATTTTCTTCAACGCTTGTTTCAACAATATATCTTTCAATATCATCCTTTGAAACGTGTACTTTATCAATACAATCTTTTGCATTATCAAAAAAAATTTCTTTTAAACCATTATTTCTGACATTAAGATATTTCATAATATCTAACCATAGTTTATAATGGACCAAACATGTATTGCCACAAAACAAACTATTTATTAATCTATCTATTTCGCTATATTTTTTGTCTTGCTTTTCAAAATCTATATGATTATATCCTTCATATTCATCCTTCAAAAGTCTTCTTAGCTTAAAAGATTTAGGTTTTGTAAAGGCATCTATTGCTTCTGATTTATCCTTTTCCTCTACAAATATTATGTCCATTCTATCATTAAAATCAACTATTGATGTACAAAAAGTATTCATTAACTTTAATGATCCTTGAATTTCGTTAATATCTTTTATTGTGCTGCTAGAACATTTTTGTTCATTTAATTTATATTCGAAGTTTTTGTAACATTTTAAATAATTTTCAATTTTTTCATTAATTTTTTCATTAATTTTTTTATTAATGTTGTCATATTTATATACAAATAGCATATCATCAGCATATCGACCATAATACAAAAATTTATCATTATTCTTTTTTTCTTTCAATATTTCATCATCAAATTTTTTAGCCATTAATTCAGCTAGAATTAGGCTACTATTGAAACCAACGGGAACACAATACTCAAGTGCGCAACCTAAGTTTTTCAATGTTGATTTTAATTTTTTTGTATAAACTCTTATTATATTTTTCAAAATGTTCAAAAAATATTTGCAATCTTCAGATAAACCCCTAAATTGACTTTCATCAAATGAAATCGCGTTATTGAAATAAAAACTATTATAATCAGCTTTGAATACTATAACTGGCACGTTTTTTCCTATGTTTTCCATTATTACCTTTTTTGCATTATTATACCATTTACTATAACCATATGAATAACTGTTAAACATTAATTTGCTTTTAATATTAAATTCTAATTTACTTGAGTTTTTAAAAAAATTTTCATTAATTGAATATGTATATGAATTTCTTTTTTCAGGTTCTCTAAAATATTTTTTCCCCTTCACCAGATACATACTCACGATCATATCAATTACATAATATTCAATTGGACAATTTATAACTGGCATTGTACTTTCAATATAGCATTCGCTTTCTTCCGTATTATCATCATCGTTATTTTTTCTTTCTTCGATAATTTTTTTAGGATAAATTAATATTTCTACTTCTCTATCTATTTTTTCATTAAAACCTTTTTTATCATTTTCATAAATATTTAATATATAATGTACCTTATTTATTACATCACTTGTATTACCCATTTCTTTATTATCAAAATCGTATATTTTTTGCTTTAAATAAAGCAATGTATTTTCATAATATACTTTTGTTCTAAACTTTTTATATGCACTTTCTATAATGTCATCATATTTGCTATAATCATTCCCCATATTTTCTTATTTCCTTTAATTTTTTATTTTATTATATTTTTTTTTTTTTTTTTTTTATTAATTTTTATATTTTTATATAATTTAACTATATTTTTTGTTTAATTTTTTTCTATTTTCAAAACGTTAAATAAGCCAATTTTTGAGTTAATATAATCAATTGCCCTTTGTTTTGAAATATTTCCTTTCAGAAGTTTTTCATATAATTGTAATAAATTTAGTGTGTCAATCATTAATGTATTATTTCTACTTGCTAATTCTATCTGTGTTTTATGTACTTCATTTCTATTTGAAATTTCTCTATTTCTTTCATAATTGATATTTTTTTTATTTCCTTTTGAATTCCATCTTCTTCTAATTGGTCTTGAAGTGCATAATAATGAACATCTAGTTGTGAGATATGTGCAGATTTGATGTTTGATGTTACTCCTTTTATTTCTCCAATATAACATATATCTTCTTTATCGAATAAGAAATCTCCTTTTTTTCATCAACAAATGTATTCGAATTAATTTTTAACTATTCATTAAATATTTTTACCTTCTAAAGCCTTTTATCGTGTCAATATCAATGCTTGAACCATACCTTTCATTAATGATTTTATATAATTCAGTATAGTCAACTCTTGGAACATATGGATATGAATTATCTCGCTTATAAGCAACAATTGAACCGGCAACTTTATTAAGTGATGAAAATCCCAGCCAAGTATTTATTCTATCTAAAAACAACTCATTGCAATATCTTGTTTCTTTGCAAGTTAATTTCTTTATTTCATAAATATATAAATCATCTTGATGATATTTTAGTGGTATTCCATCTTGAGGTAAAATATATTTATTTCTGTTAGGATAAAATAATTTTTCATTATTTAAGCATGTTAAATAATCTAATTTTGGCATATCATAAATGTCCTTTGCCTCTATTCGGAATTTATAAAATGGATCTATTTCTACAATCATTCTCTTTGCAGAAATTGGAAACATCATAAAGTTTTCAGTAAAACCTTTATGCAATAGCATTATATGGGCTATTAATTTTTTTTCAATATCACTACTAGCTCTTTCCAATAAAGAAATTAAAAAATTAGTTTTTTTAACATTATGTATAGTTATTCCATTCCATCCTTTTTCATTTTCTGATGTCATTCCTATATCAGTAATAACAAATTCATCATGATCATATTCAGAATCCCAAAACGCAATATATCCATTATTAATAACAGTAGCCCATCTATAAGCTGGATAGGTCTTATCTGGATGTTTTAAAATACCTTCTGGAGTCCCGTTAGAATCCAATATTACATTCAACGTCCTCATCCAATAATCAAATGAAGTCTCACCATCTATTGTTTTTTCTTTGAATGGCGGTTCAATTTTGGCGGCATTAATTTCATCATCACTAAGGCCCATTCCTTTTCCAAATTTTACCCAATATTCCTTTAAATCATCATAAAACTTTCGTTCAGTTTGCATAAACGTTTCGCTACCAACACTTCTTATAACTGAGATTAATAAGAATTTCTTAATTAATTGAACTTCGTTTCTTTTTAATTCAATAGTACCTTCAGCGTTTATCAACTTATTTGAAAATAATTGTGCAAATTGCCTTTCAATTCTCTTATTTAGTTTTTCTTCCACTTCAACTGAATAAAAACCATATTCTGAAAATGCCCTATTAAGTGCAACATTTTCTTTGTATTCACCTGTTTTAACATTAAAAAGGCATAATTTTTTTGCAAATTTTTTTAATGTCTGTTTGGGAACATAATGTGAATTAACCATATAATTTACCATCCTATTATTTAATATTCAAAAAATAACCATTATAAACTACAAAAATTACTGTAGTAACATCATTTTGTATTATTTATTAAACAGAATAATTTATCTTCATTTTCAAGCAATAAATCAATTAATTTTCTTGCTTGCTTTTCTACCGAGTTTTCATAATCTTCTTCATTAATACTAAGTGATTTCATATAAATTCTTTTATATCTAAAAGGAATTACTGATGATACCTTGTTTCCTAGTTTCTTAGAGTAATCAATTAATAGTTTCATTCTTTTGAATGAATCTGATTGATTTGGTACTCCCCAACCACCAAGTTCAGCATGAACAATTAGTTTATTATTTGATTTTTCTAACCAATAGTAGTAAATCCATTTAGTTCCCCAAGAACTTTCTTCTTTTTCAAGATCAGGTAAATATTCAGTCATTCTTTTGGTGAAAAATCTCCATGTGTTATCATTGTAATAAATTATTTTATTATCTTTTGAATATTCTCTTAACACTTTGCAAATTATCTCTGATTCAATTGTTTTATCTAAGTTAACATTTTGAAAAATTAAATTCAAAGCTTCTCTATGTTTATTATAAATTCCATTACAAATATCAATTAATTTTTCATCTTTTTCGCCCATAATATTTTTCCTCACTGCTTTTATATAGTTATTAATAAAAAATTTTACTTCATTACTTGTATTAGTATTTTTCATAACATCTTCAAGTAACGGAATTATTTCCTCATATGATATTGACACCCAATTATTTGTGTCACTTGCATCATGACCATCATGTGTTAGAAAAGCATATATTATTCTATAACCTACATATTCTTCTTGACTCTTTTTAAAGTAATCTTGCAATTGATGACTAGATTCAGCAGACCATATTTTATTTTCAATAACGTAGCATGTTTTTTCTTGCCTAGATACCAAAACTAAATCCATATGATTATATTCTCTAAGTACTCTATACGAATAGAAGTCTTGCAATAATAAGTCTAATGATTCATTACCAAATGAATCTTTTTTCTTGATAATATTGTTAATAAATGCTTTTAGAAATGAATCGCCAAGTTTATGACTTCCATTAGGATCTAATAACCATCCTAAAATATTACTATGTCTTATTTCTGCATTAGTAATTTTTAAAACATCAAATATATTAAACTTATTTGTCCATTCATCTAATTTCTTTAGACAATCAATATTCAAAAGAAAATCCTTTAGTACCTTTTCTTGCTTTTGATTCATTCTAATCACCTTTTCTTCTTATTGTAATTCTTTGGATAATATTCTTTACCTGCTTGCCATAAATATCTATCTAAATCTTTTAAAGAAAATTTTTCTAATTTGTAAAATTCTCTGAATTTCAAAAGTATATTTTTAAATTTTTCGTAATTTTTTAAATCATTATTATCAAAATCAAAAAAAGCATCAACATTTCTGAAATGCCTTAGCATTTGATCTACATAGTAATCATATATGGGATATTCTTCTTGATTATGGTGACTACAGTATTTTGAAGCAAATGAATAAAAGTTTTTTTCTTTGTCAGATATTTTATTATTTGCTATCTCGTTAACCAGTGAAATATCACCATTTTTTAATCTATCATCAATATCTAATTCCAGTATATGACAAGCTACTGGATATACCTTAAAAATGTTAGTACTATAAAAATCATTTAATACTGAACATTTGATAATTATATTTTTAAGACTTTTATTTGAATTATAATGACTCTGAAATAGGTCATTAATTGCCTCTTCTTGCGTTGTATAGTCAGGTGACGAATCCCATTTTTTTAACCAATTATTAACTTCATCACTTGTTGGAGTTGGAATATTAGCCTTGTTTTCAATTTTATGAATCTTTCTTTTTAATAATCTTACATCATTAGAAATTAATGAATAGTATGATGGTTGATTTCCACTTTTACTTACAACTCCATCTTTAATTAGTGACATTAGTGATGCATATACATTAGGTAAATGTTTATTATCACCATATAACTCAATTGATAAATCAGCCTGGGTCATTGCTTCATTTTTCTTTAGAATATTTATAATTTTTTCTTTTTGAGACATAAATATTTTCTCCTATAGTTTTCATTTATTTTGAAACGCACAATAAAATCTAAAAATATGTACAACAATAAAAATCGCAAATTGAGTTTTATCTAAATTTACAGACTTTATGCTATGAGATATTTTATTTTTGATATTTGCCACATAATTGTCTGTTAAGAACAGCTAAAAATAAAATTTTATAACTTATAAATGATAAAATAAAATTAAATCGTGATTAATTTTATTTTAATTCATTATCTACTATGAAGAAGGCATAACATAATAACAATATTTTTAACTTTAAGCTCCTTTATAGAGAAAACCGCTTGAACCAAAAACTAATTTAAAGAATCACGATAATTTATATATTTTTACTATAATACGTTTAAAAATTTTACAGACCAGTGTTTCATAATTTTCTGCAAAAAATTTTTGACATGTTATTTTTTATAATTAGCGAATTTTCTTGTTCATCATTATTTACAAAATCGAATGTCAATGACTAAATTTTACATTATATACTGAAAATTAATTAAATCATCAGTTTCATCTATATCGCCTTGTTTCAATAAATTACACAATACTTTTGCATATTTTAATGTGACAGGTAATCTAGAATATAATACTTCTGTACTATTCATATCCATTTTTGTTAATTTTAAAATATCAGATGCTATTTTTTCAATGCTATCGTTTCCATAAAACTTTTTTATTAAAATTGGTCTACCAATTCCTCGTTTACTACTTCTATATGTTTTATTATGCATTACTTCTTCATCATATACAGAACCATCAGTCCAAACAAGAATTTCTCTATTTGATAGTTTTAATACACTTCCACGCCTAATTGGATACCCATCAATTGCACCATAAATATTTGTTGCATATCCATTAAAATCAGTATACTCTACAATCTGAATTAAATTAAAACTTTTTAATCCCTTAAACGCCTGCTTAAATCCTTCAATTTCACTACTTCTATAAGGTGTAGTACGGTGAATAACAATATTATTTAAATCGAATGGCTTTGAAGCCTTGTAGTAAACACTTCGTACCTTTCGCCCAAGAGCATATGCCTCTTCTTTGCTTAAATACGGATTTTTTCTAACATTTTTATTTTCAATTGGAAGAACTAATAATTGCATTCCTCTACCTGCCCCATCAAATAATTGACTGCAACCTATATGAATTCCATTATCAGTTATTCCAAAAGACATGCCTAAATAAAAATTATCGTTACTAAATTCTAATGGTTTCCAAGAAATACCTATAGTTTTAGTATATATTCCTAATGCAAGGTTAAATAGTATCTTATTAATATCGTCAGCAGAATTTAGAGTACTTTCTTCAATAATTTGAGTCTTATATTTATTTAAACATTTAAATTTAATATAATCATGAAAATCAACGTTTTCAACTTTTCTAAAGTTTTCCATCTCATTGCTGAAAAAAACTATTATAAGATCTACTTGATTATCTCTATAAAAGCTATTAATCCATTCCAATAAATATGCAAGTAACTCATTTTGATTCATTGCTTTTAGCTGTTCTACACTTAACTTATAATTATCGTATTTTACAAATTCTATTTTTTTCTTCAATAGTTTTTCAAAGCCAGGAAATTGTTGTATTAAATCAGTTTTTGAAGGTATCAAACTTCCATTTATTAATTTTTTTAGAAAATTATCCCATAATATTTGTTTTTTTTCAGTACAACAAATTACTCCAATTTTAATTGTATCAGGACTGAATGGCACAACTTCAGGACCAATTGTTTGAAGCAATCCAATTTGATTTTTATTCTGTTGAAAATTTATAACCATTTTAGGTTCATTTATGAAAGTGTAGTAATCTAAAATACTTTCACTATCGAAAGTAGTATATGGTTTGTTAGAAAAAGAAAAAGAAATTTTATCAAATTCAAAATCAAAATTATTGAAGTTTTCATTTATAAGGCCATTCAATAATTTATTATGTTGTTTAGCAAATAAATTGGAAACTTTAGAATTGATAATTGAATATTCCTCTGAATTTGGTTCCTTTCCAAAGGTATAACTTGGAAGTAAAGTTAAAGTAAACTTATTATTAACAATTGTTATATCAAATTTTAAGCAAGGAAAGGGAGCAAAAGTGCACTTAGTTTTATAAACTTTGCTTTTATATATATTTAAATTCTTATTTTTAAAACATTGTATTAAATATTTTTTTAATATTTCTTTTTTATTATCAAGAGGAAGTATTACATCACTTAATTTTAATCCGTTATCCATAGGACTATAACTGCTAGAATAGCCATAATATTTTTCCTTATACCTAATCAAAGTCTTTTCAGCATCCAAATCTATATTATATTTATTAACATCATATTCATAAACGATAGGTTCTCTTATTAATGGATAACCATTAGTAATTATTTTTTGAAGTTTGTTTAACGGTTTAGAAAAAAAGAATTTTTCATTTTCTTCCTTATTGAAATAGCACTCTATTATATCATTTTTTGGCAAATTAATCTTATAATAATCATTAAATAATTGGTCAAATCCTTCTATTTCAACTAAGTTAAAATTATAATTATACAATTCTGATACTTTCGGTGAAGTAATTTCATTTTTATTAATTACGCACCAAAATATTTCAATGCTAGAATTTTGTTTAATATAATTTTCTATAGCATTCATAACGGATTCATCATATCCAGAATAACCTATAACAACTAATTTATTAACTTTTATATCATTCAACAATTTAACCATATTATCATGTAATTGTTTTAATTCATCTTCAGTATTCTGTATAGGGTCATAATTGTAATCACCATGTAATTTTAACAAATTTGTTTTTCCATCATTTAAATATGCTTGGACTCTATCACTTACCGGAACTAAATCATAATGTGTATCAATTTGTTGAATTGACTTTTCAATTAAGTTATCAAAATTTGTTGTTAAAATATATGGTATTTTATTAGAAATAATGTAATATGCAAAACATAAATATCCTAAACTAGGATTTTTATCTATAAAATTAGCTTTAATAAATCTGTTTCTATCTTTCGCAATTGGATAACATTTTTCAAAATAATACGAATAATTATTATCTTTATCAGGATAATCTTCATTTAGTTTTTTCAAAAATTTTTGTTCATAATAATCAACAATATCTTCTTTTTTTACTTTATTATCTCTGCAATACAAATGAACTTTGAATTCTTTAACTAGTGAACCTGCCGCCATACATCCTGATGATATAGAGCATCCTGCACCTAATAAAAACATAATATTACTATCAATTTGCAAGCTTGATATTAAATCCTTCTGAGTTAATATTTTCATGAAGTATTTTCCTTTCTTTGTTATTATACATATTATAGCAAAAAAATCTCCCGATTGTATTGGGAGATTTTAGTAGCATTATGTTATTTATTAAGAGTGTTCCCCCACTACAAGCTTAAGAAATATTTGTTTATATACATATTGTACCAAATTTTTACAATTATTGCAAGAATTTAATAAATTTTTTAATACTCAAAATTTTTGAATATATTTTAAGTTTTACAATAATCATATTACAATAGTAACTTACTCATTTTTTATATATTTTTTGTCCATAGTTAGGATTATATATGCCTTTTTCATAAATATAGTAAAGTAGTTGTTGATAAGTATGTTATATGATATAATCATATAACATTTCAAGCAAGTCTAAATTTTTGCTTAATTTATTTACAAAACATTTGAGAACATTTCAATGTTTTCATAGGAGAAAAAGATATGAAAGAGATAAAAATAAATACTTATAATGAATTAATTGAACAAATTGAATATATATCATCTCAAAAAATTTATAAATTGGATGGACAATTAAAACGATTTTTTTATAGAGGTCATGCAAGCAAAAATTGGAATCTTGAACCTACTATTCTTAGGAATCAAGATGCTCAAGAGAATAAAGAACTGCGTGAAATTTTTAATAAAGTTAAAAATGAAAAATCGAAAATTGCATTAGCAGTCGCTCAACATTACGGTCGGAAAACCAGATGTCTTGATTTTACAAGAAATTATAAAATTGCTTTATATTTTGCATGTAATCCAAATGATTCTGCATATAACGAAGATGGCGCCATTTTTATTATTGAAAAATCATATCATCGACCAGAATGGTTTACAAATTATTTAGTTTATTACGCTGCAATTGACCCAAGAAAAGTCGTTTCAAGTTGGAAATTTTCTGATTACATCATCCAAAAAGACGAAATAAGTAAAGAATTTGCAAGAAAGGGAAGAAGTTTTGAAAAAGGTGATGTAAATAATGAAGTTCAAATATATTTAAGTAAGGGATTTATGGTTGATTTTGAAAACAACAATTATGGTTTTGAAAGAATAGATAAACAAGAAGCTGCACTATATTATTTTGGCTCCAAATATTATTTGGAAGAAAACGGTAAAAAATATTATGCCGATCCTGCTCTCATTTCCAAGCGTTGGAGTTCACAAAATATGTTTATGATTGAACTACACAACCTCTCTAATCCTAATCTTGAAAGCGATCCATATTGTACAAAAATCATAATACCTCAACGATTAAAAAAGGAAATATTTGAAAAAATTAACATTAAAGCATCAGATTTGGGATTATAATACAAATAACAAAACCTATAAAAATTTAAAAGCTTTTATGCAAATGATTATATAAATTTATTTGATGTAACATATACCAATAAAGAGTTTTATTGTGATCATAAACTTCTTTAGGCTCTGGAAATAATTCTTAGAAAATTAATCATATAACTCATAAAAGATTATCGAATTGTTTTTTGATGGAAAAAACAATCTTTTTAAAACGATAAAAAGAATCGAATTCGGATATTCCGATTTTGATGCTTTCAGATATAAAATTATAAATTCCAATAAGAAAAACTAGATAATTTCACAATTAATACGGTAAAAAGGAATGGATTTGTATCCATTCCTTTTTTTCAAAAAATTTTGTGATTAATTATAAAATATTTTGTGATTAGTTTTTATTTTTTATCACGAAATCACAAGATATTTTATAGAACACTTTTGTTAAAAACTTTCTAATTTCAGTAGAAATTATTCATAATCATCTTCAATATCCATCAAATAACAAAGAAAGTCGTAAACAGCTTCTCGTTGAGCTTCTTTTTTTGTTGTTGCGTATCCATAATAATCATCATACCCTTTTACCGATAATATACACTCCCATTCAGGATCTCCATTATTATCATGGGATAAATTAAACTTATAATTTGGTTTATAAATTAATCTTTTTTGAAACAATTCGTTTATCTGTCGTATTGATTCTTCGTATATTGGTTCACCAACAGCTTCCTCAAACTCATTACCAATATATCCTTTATTTCTTAAATCAGTATATGCTTGATATGCCGCATCAGCTCTTGCTTTAGCTTTGCTTAGATCTCTTCCATAATATATAGCATTAAAATCATAACCATTAGAAATTTTAACTTCACATGAATAACCATCACTTATTTCATGATAACAATAGTTAGGTAATCCAAATCCTTGCGACTGACTCCATTCTTGAAGAAGACCTATATAATTTTTTTCGTAATTATCTTCTTCTAAATCATCATCAAAAAAAGCATCTAAATCTAGCATTGTATCAACTACTTCAGTAATGACATCCATATCGTAATCACAGTCCAACGTTACTGCACCAATAATTGCCTCAAATAAATTTTCTTTAACTGAATCTTGTTCTTGAACATTTTGAGCAATGTCACCTTTTCCCATTATCAATTGTGTATGAAACCCTAGTTTATCAATACATTTTGAAAGAGAATTAGTATCTACTAACATTTTTTTGATATCTGTAAATTTTCCTTCATCTAATTTGGTTTGAAAATATTTGGGATTAGTTAGTTTAAATTCATTCCATTGCTTATCCTCAGTAATCTTTCCAAATCTATTCATCATTAGTCTTATTACAGCAAAATCTAATGCTTTATCACCAATAAACTCTAATACTTCGTTATTTTGACCTCCATTTTCTACAGAATAACTTCTTCTAACGAACGCTTGTTGTAATAGATCAACATTATCAAAGGTATAACCTATTACACTTTCAATTTTTTTAAAATCAATTGACATAAAATTTTTCTTCCTTTCACCTATTTTTATTTATAGGAAAAAATAAAAAAGGCCAACTAAAAACATACCCTTTGTTAGAGCTGCTTTTTTAGGCCTAATCAGTCAAATATTAACTATAAATTAATATTATCTTCTTTTTATGACTTGCATCATCTAAAAGTAGATACTTTTATTTTATAACTAGCATTTAGCTTATGACCTGTTTTTATATTCATCCTATATATTAATATTATACTAAAATAATATTAAAATGTCAATTCATTTATTAAATTTGTTTTTGTACACAAACAAACACAATTCAATAAAATTGAAAAATATCATCGTCTAGTATTGGCGTTGTTACAATGGATATATTATAATTTATTTAGTATTGTAACTGGTTATACTTGCAAAAAATCCCTATCCATTTCAAAGCTGATAGGGATTTTACTAAATATTTTACAAATTTTGTTACGCGGAATATTTTTATCATGTTTTTTAGAAACTGTTTTTTATAATTAGTTAATTAAAGCTTCGTCTACTAGCATTATTTTTGTTCTTTTTTTACAGTGTTTAGATTTATTTTATTTATTAGTTCTTTATCGTCACCTATTTTTGAAACATATTCTAATTCTTCTTCAAATAATTTTAAAATGTATTCAAAACTTGTACTATTAATTTTATAATATCTATAAATTGCTATATATTCTTGATCTAATAAATTATGATCTTTTTCTTCGTAATAACCATTGTATTCATTATAAAGTTTAGCTTCTTTTTTTACTATTGGATAATTATATTTACTGTTTTTTTCTTCTATGTCAAAATAAATTCCTTTCAATTTTTCATATAACAAATCTCTATCTTTTTTATTTTTGTTTATACCTAAAGTCTTATTTGTAACATGAATCGTTCTTCGAAAATTATCTTCTTCAAGTTGTGGTCCTAAAAGAATATAACCATTTTCATCCGTATTTATTATTTTTCTAATTGAAATTGTTATTTTTTTGTGATTAAATCCACATGCATAACAGTATCTTTCTTCTGGATAACGTTCAATTAAATTATCTCTTAAAAAATTAAACAGTATTCTTGCGTTTATTTTTTTTACTATATCAGCTAAACCCAATTGATCTATTTCTTTGACATCTTCACTTGTAATTATATTATTTGAAATGCTTTCTTTTTGACTTTTAATAATTTCAATAACATTTCTAGTCATATCAACATATTCGCAAATTAAATCAAAATAAAATTTCCCATTTGTGTCAAAGTTATCTAACAATTTTTGCTTATTTTTAATAGTAATTCTTTCTATTCCATTTAAAATTTCATCATAAGTAATGAATGACCAATTCTCAAGTATTATATCATCTTCAAAATCATATGGATATACACATACGCCAAAATAAAAATTTTACCAATACTTTCTTCATATTTCTTCAATTGATTCTTGTCTGGCAAAGACTTAATCTTGTTTTCTATAACAATAGCTTTTTTACCATAGTTAATTAATATATCTGTGTGTTTTTTTTCTCTCTCAGCATTTTGTATATTATTCAAATCTATCATTCTATCTTTAACAAACGCCAGCACATACTCATTATCAATTTCATTAATTAACCAACTCCAGAAATTGGAATGAAATAATTCCATTGATCCCTTCGACATAGCAAACAAAGGTGATTTATTTAATTTGTCGACTATATTTCCCATTTTTTCACCTCTTTTAAATATTATTTATTACTTACAAAAAACTTTCTTAATATGTTTAGCAGCTATTTGCTATATAATTGGGTAATTAAGTTTTTTATTGTATTTTTAATTTGCAATTATAGTTTTCAAAAACGTAACATTTTATTTATTTTTAATTAATATATTTTCTATATTTGTTTTTAATTCTTTATTTGCTTGATATTTTATATAAAATTTTTGAAGAACATCTTTATAATAGTTTTGATCACTCTTTAAATAATCCGATGGAGCTATAACTTTTCCATCGCTACTTGCTTTTGTTTTAGCTAATTTAAGGCTTAAGATTCATTTTCCGATTAAATGTTTTTTAACTTAATAGCAAATGATATAGAAGCAACAATAAATGTTTTGTCATTATTAATAACAAAAATTGTTCCATCAATATAAAAAGTTAACCCTATTTTAATATATTTCTCTAGTAATAATCCATAATATTTATATTTTATGGTCAATAATCTAGGCAAACTCTATTGCCTTTACCTTTGGAAATATTGCTGATCATTCTACAATTATCTATTCTTCATCTGAAAGCTTAAACTGTCATTCAAATGGGTATTTTCAACAATTGCTATCCTTTTAAACCATACCAAACGATATGATCAAATTCTTCTAGACTCAAATGAATACCCTCTAAACTGAGTTTACTAAGAATTTTTGATATTGTATTTCCGTATTTTTCATATACATCAAGCCTATATTGATATTTACCATCATCATCTAGTTTTCTTGTTTGACATTCACAAATCTTATATTCACAAGTTTTCTTAGTTTCATCCAAATATACCTTTTGATAACTTGGTAAAGCATTAGAAACAATATTATCATATTTAGAATACTTTATTTCTGAATTAAGAAATATAGCTGCATATGCGCAAAACTTTGTAGCAAATGAAATATTGTATCTTGGTCCTCCATCTTTTATAGCTGTAGTCTTAGCTGTTAACAACGAAATAATATGTTTGTGATTTTTTGGATCAAATGGCACATTAAGCATTTCAACTAATTCTTGCCACCCGTTACAATTTTTACAAATAACATCTCTCATCAATTTTCTTCCTGATTCTGAGGATTCTAAGTGTGTAGAATTTGTACTATCTATTGCTATTACTGCACCAAGAACGCATTTTCTAAAATTGCAGTTTGTTTTTTTCATTTCATTAAACCAATATGCTGTTGAACCACGATATTTACCTTTTGATGATTCTGCATTTAATTCTGGGTCATACCCATCTGATGGTGGATTAATTTCTAAGTCTTTTGCGTAATTCGAATCCAAATGTACTACAGCCTCTATGAAGTCTGCATTTTTTCTCGTTAAAGCTGGCAATTTATCTGTTATACCAGCAATATAGTCTAAAACATATGGACTTACATTTTTAATAATTTCAACTGACATTCAAATAACCTCCTTTATACTTCCGATATTGATGATAAAAATTACTCGTAATATTATAAATATTTTGCCAAAAAATTGGCTTTTGTCCATCCATAAGCAATAAATAACTATCCTATAACAGATTAGCAAAATTGCTCATTTAACGTTATCCTTTTTTTAAGTTCAAAACATTTCATCTTTCTTTTATTATTTATCAATATATTTAATCGCAAGATTAATTAATGCCATACATCTGTTAAATAAGTATTGTCTAAATTCATCACTAATAATATTTATTTTGTTAGTCTCAGAATGGCGAATTCTAAAATCGTTGCCCAATTTCGTTAGATTATTAAATTCTTCATTAAGGACATTTATATGATTTTCATCATTATTTGATATTTTTTCTATTAATTTTTGCGAAGAACTTTTTTTATTTCCATCGAACATTGTTTTTATTCTTTCAAAAGCATCCCAAGTTTTTTCTAATGCAGTTTGTATATCACTAACATAATATCTGTTTGCGCTTTCAATAATTTCACGCAACCCCTCCTCAGACAATTGTTGTGTATCAATTGGCGACAAAAAAGAACTATACTTTGCTACTATTTCTTTACATTTTTCAATAGCTTCAGCTCTAGATTTTTGATTTTGAAAATTTGGATCACGATTTATATTATCCTCATAAGTATGTAGGTACGCATTATACTCATCTATAAGATCAGTTAATAATTTCACTTTTTTTCGCATGTCAATAGATGAATCATCAAAAAATTTCATTAAGGATTTACACTTTGAGCCACCATATTTTTTTTGGATATCAATATTTACAGATTTTATATTAAAAGCAGCAAAAGTTTCATCGCTAAATTTAAGAACATACCCATTAACATTAAAGGCCTTTCTTATATCTACTATTTCAATAGGACTAAAATTCATATTTATCACCTCATTTATGTTATTTTTATCAAAAATATATTTTTATTTCTTGTCTTATAGTAGATTGACAGCCAATTAAAAAACATGGCAAGATCAAAACTACAAAAATTGGAAATAACTCTACTATTTTTTCATATTTATATCCTTTCTATTAAAGTTTGAAATAAATTTTTCGTTTTGCTTATGATATTAATTTTTAAAAATTAATCTAAAATTCGTGTGAATAACCAAGTTTTGCAAATCCAATATTCACTTCTGCAGAAAATTTTCTTTTACCTTTTCCTTTTTTAAATATTAAAACGCCATCAATTAATATATTATAGTATTCTGCCAAGTACTCTGTTCCCTCAACTCTGACTATAATTTTTCCATTTTCTAATTGATTGTAATAATCCACATATTTTGCTTTTGATACCTTTAGTAATTCCGGTGACACATGAAATTGCTCATTTATGGCTCTAATAATACATAGCATTCTATGATAATCGTCCTGAATACGATTCATTTTTCTTTTATTAATTTCGTACATTTCGAATCTCCTTTTTCTAATTATTGTTTTTTAATATGTATATTAATTGCGTTAAGTACTATAAATTCAGATTGTTTATAGTTTTTCAAACTTTTTTTGAATAAATGTTCACAATAATAAATATATCAATGTCATTTTAAATTTTTATAAAATTACAACTATATTAGTCTGATACCTTTGTAAAACTAAAGTTATCAAAATTTACTTCTACCTTAAATGTTTCTATGCCACTAATTATTCCTATATCTTTTTTATCATTTTTGTCATCAGACGAGCATTCAAAATTAATTTCTAACGCATAAAAATTGTCTAGCATATCGACAAGTAAGAGGTACATATTATTAATTTCTTTATTGTAACTAAATTCAAAATCACAGATACATGCATAGGTTTGGCCCTTATCAAATACTTGAGCAACGTTTGTAAGCATAATGTCATTATTTATACAAATGCCTTTCAAATATGAAAAAGAATAATCTGCGTTTTTCAAAAAGAATGGGCAAATATGATATGTAGAGTCACCTGTAAAAATTGTTTCATTATTAAAAGAGTTTTCGAATGTAAAGCTTAAATAGCTTTTTGTTTGTTCTCGTCTCTTATTAACAATGAAAATTAATGGTTTTGCCTTTTTAACTTCTTCGTCATTTTTGTCGATATCAGATTTGCGGATAGTCCAAGCAACACCTACTAATGTAATTAACCCACCATAAATAGCGGCTATAATAGGTATTACTATTTCTTTAACTTTGGTATTGGGAATGATATAAATCAAATATATTGATAATCCCACTCCGACAATAAAATCTTGTAATAATCCCCATCTCATAAAGCTAGTCTTGTCTTTTGGATAACTAAACGTTCTAGCCAAATTCATAAAAATGTCAAGCATAATAAATCCACCAAATATATACTTACAAATTAAATTATTGATAAAGCAAGACATATAAAATAAATTGCATAGCCAGTAGAATACAATATATCCAAAAATTCTTCTATTGATTGCTGCATCCATTTCAGGTGTTATTTCAACCTTATTGTTTTTTTCCGCTAATATTTTAAAACCAAAGCATCCAAATAATATTAAAGGGAAAAGCAAACCAAACGATATCCAATAACCTATCATACAATTACCTCCTTTTTTGTTATATATTAATAAACTAAATCATTCTTTAATGTTATTATGCTTTATAACTTTCTACTTTCTAAATCTAATATCGATAAAATTATTAATAAATTGCTTTTAATTTCATCATCTGTTAAGTTTTCTAATCTTTCGGTATAAGGATTTAATGGTGAATTGAGTTCTGCAACTTTTTCATTACTTAAATTATGCTTTACAATAATATTTTCTGCTTTCTTTCTATCAAATTGTGGTTTATTTAGCAATTCAATAATTTCATTAATGTCATTTATCAATTTTGTTTTTTTAACTAATTTTACGTTCACTTAATTAACTTTTCCTTTCATATGCATTTTTTCAACATTTTTATTCAAAAGTTATGCTTTTCATATAGTAAAAAATCTCCCCATATATAGGGAGATTCTAGCCACATTATGTTATTTTTTAAGAGTGTTCCCCCACTACAAGCTTAAGAAATATTTATTCACATTTATATTTTACCATATTTTGACAATTATTGCAAGAATATAATGAATTTTTTGCGAATATCAAAGAGTTCTTAGGCCTTAAAGACAAAAGTTTTTGTCCTTATTAAGAATTTTTTTATTTTGAAATTGAATACATTTAAATACTTTTTAATTTTAAAAAATATTATTAATAATTATTTTCAATATATTATATATTTCCTAATTTAATAAATTTAACATCATTTATTTTCTATTTCTTTTTTATACATTTTTAATAATTTTAATTTTAGCTTTCTGTTACCCCGTGCTATAACATCCTTACCGCAAGCATTATACATATTATTCAAATAGCACTACCAATAATATGCTGATATTTTACGTACATGATGCCATTTACTCTATTGTAAGCCTATAATAGTCAAAAATTAACTCTCCCCTATTTTTGAGCAAATTATAGCATGTCAATACTTTTTAATCTAATTTTCAATATTTCTAATTCATCCAATAAGGTCAATTTCTTAAGACAGTCTAAATTTTTCATTTTATACTCTGACTATATAAAACTTGCTATAATAAATCTTTTAAATATTTTGTATTTTCAAAAAAATGGATTTAGCTTATGTATTCAAATTTAGAAAGCTTCCATATATTAAAATCAAAAAACTAGTAAATTTGATCAATATAAACAAATATGTCCTAAATATATTGTTATTCTGATATCAATTGTTGCTACACTCCATTATTTTATTCAAAAATACTCAGTTGAAAAAATTTTTATAGAAAAAGCGATTACTACTAGAATAATTATTTATATCATTTTATTTTACATAGTTTGTTATATTTTACCAATTTAATATATTTGAACGTTTTTTTTCATCTATTGATGTTTTCCTAATCGAATTTTTTAACCATTGTAGTATATCATCAACGTAAGTCAAATGATCTATAAAACATATCTCAGATGGAATTATTTCTTTTATTTTTTCATAAAATGAAATTTGATTTTTAATATATGGAATTTCACTGTCAGAAAAAGAAATAATGGTTGGATATAAATTAATTTTTTTAAATGTTTCAAAATCACTATTATATTTGAATAACAGCTCAAGACATTTTGCTTTAGATGTAAAATCAAAACCTCTTATGCATTCAAACAAATAAATAATATTTTCTTGTTCTTTGCAAAATTTCATTAAAGAATGATCAAACCAATTTAATTGATTAACAGAAATTGATTTATTTTCCTCAAAGCTAGTTCTGCCCATGATAATTGTTGCATAAAATTGAGCCATATGTTTTTTGTCAGCATTGATTAATTTTGAGAATAATATATCACCATATATCATATACTTATCACTATTCCATAATGCGTTGATTCTTTCTTTTGCATATATGTCATAACGATTGTATAAAAACGTATCAATAACATCAGACAAGAAATTTATATCATTTTCTACTATTTTAAGTAAATATGAGCCATCTTCATCAAAATAGTTTTCTCTGTTTTTTAAATTCTTTAAATATAAATTTTCTATAAATTTGCTATCTTCCTTAAATAAATTATCAAATATGTAATTATTATTACATCTTCCAAAAATCATATATAAAGGATATGGACCATTTCCGTTCTCCTCAAATTCTAAAGCTTTTTTACATAAAAATAAAAGTTTTGAACTATTTTTGCAAAGTTTAACCCAATTTTGTGGAATAAAATAGGTAAAAGGATATTTGTCAATGTTAGTTAGATAGTCATCAAAGAGTTTAATTACACTATCATTAATTTCATTATCATCTAAACACATAAATAGTCTCTCAAAAGCTTTAGGTTTACTATAATTTGGAATAACCTCTTTTATTATTCTATATGTATTATCGACATCACTTATCGTTTTATATCTATCAACAAAATAACATATAGCATCTATATTTTTTTCAAGCCATTTGGAATTAATAAATATTTGCATTAATTCATCAATATAGCATTGATCTATATAAGTTATGCATAATTCAAAATATTCTTTGATTTTCCTAGAAACATTGTCAAATTGGTAATCGAATAAAACTAGTTTATTTACCCTTTCAATAGTTAATTGAGAGTTTTCATTAATATCTTTTATTACTCTTTGTTGATATTTTGTTTCTCTTTCTTCGTACGTTAAACTTCTATCGATTGTTTCTTTAAACACTGGTTCTAAAAAATCAATCATTTTTTTATTTCGAGTATATAAATAATTCCACTTCAATTTATAATAATCAAAAATATGCCTACTGTAAAAATAAATACTACTCTCTATTATTTCATTGCTTTCCATCAATGCAAGCTCATTATTAAACGATTCAATATCTTTTTTAAATAATTCTATATTATTATCCTGTGGACAATATGCAAAATATGTTTTGAGTACATTAACAATACCATTATTTTTAAACAAGAATACTATACATTTTTTTCTTAACTGATATAAGTTTTCATCACCATCACCTATATTAATTCTACCAAAAACGGATTTATTTCCATGTACACTGTTTCTTTCAAATTCAAATTGCAATAATTTCAAACAATATTTAGAAAGAGCAGCATTAAAGACATAAAAATCATTTGATAACTCAGTAACAATTGTATCTTGAACTTCATAGTTAGGCGAATAATCATGATTGTCAAATTGATAACTATCAATAAGAATACTTTCCGCTTTATCAATTGATAATGCACCAGCGATTATATACTCCTTGAATAATTTTACAGCTAGTTTTGGTTCAGCATGAATAATAGAATTAAAGGAATTAACAACCCATTCTGCATCAGTATTATTCTCTTTAATAGTATCGTTTAATAATTTTAGAGTTCCTTCAGGATTCAATGATGAGAATGCACTTGCAAGTCCTTTTAAAATATTTTTTTTATCTGCATAAAATTTCCAACATTCTTTTAAATCAGATTTTATATACTCTAAATTTTCGTCGTTAAAGAATACATTTAGTGTTTGGTTTAACATTGCTATTATATTTCTTTTGTATTTTGGAAATAAATTGATGAAAATTTCCTTTAATCTAATTAATCTTTTATTAAAAAAAACATAATGTTCAAGATAATTTGATAAACATTGATCATTCATCTCAACTATCTCATCTTCAAAAATTGAAACAATTTCTTCCTTTTCAAGATATTTTATTGTGGTAACAAAATCTTTTTTTTCAATTTCAAAGAATGTAAGCAAATCATCATACTCATCTAATTCGTTAATATCTATTTGTTTGTTAAAAGTAATTAATCCAATACATTTTAAAATTAAATCAGCTTTTTCCTTAGATATTATTTCATTAATTCTTTTTTCATAATACCTACCAAATATGTCATTAGGATCATATAAGGCAGATATATTTTTATCTTTTTTACAAGTTTCTGCTATCATAAAAGCTAGTCTTATATTGCCTTTTACTAATTCGTTGAGTTTAGTTAAAAATAAATTATTACAAGGACCAATATTGTCATTCATCACTTTATTTACCGCTTCGTCAGTAAAAGGTTTTAATTCATATTTAAAATAATTGATTTCCAAATTATCTAATTTCGAGATAAAATTAAACAATTCATAATCTCTTATAGTAAAAATAATTTTCTTGTTTTTTAAGTAACTTATAATTTTTTGAACATCAGCAAACTTATCGGCATCATCAATTAAAAAATAATCAGTATTTCCTGCTATTCTTAAAAGATCTGTATAATCAAATAAGCCTCTTGCTTTGATACATTTAATTTTATTATCATCATCTTCTATATTCTTTAATAATTCAATAGCAATCTTTGATTTTCCAACTCCAGATTTCCCGTAAACAATAATAATATTATTATTTGAAAATGCATCTACAAGTTCCTTTATCTCGTTGCCTCTAGAAGAAAATATTTTATCAAGCGAAGGAGATAATCCATTATTAGAATCATTAATAAATTCATCAACTGATAAAATGTTTAATGAATTATATAAATTCATTTCTAAATATTTTAACGCCAATTCAGTATATTTATCTTCGATACCTAAAGCCATATCATACACACTTATTAATTCAAGTTTTATCCCTAATGATAAAAGGCGTTCCTTTTGCTTCAATATATCTCCGTTAGGTATTTTCCCATTTGAATAACAGAAAATAATTCTTTCAATACTCGAAACAGGAATTTTTGTTTTACTCTCATCTATACAATCATCAATATCAGACTTTAGTTTTTTCTCAAGTCTGGTCTGTTGAGTAGTACATTCTACCATAACAAATTTGTTGCTTAAGTTATTAATGAAAAGGCAATCTGGGTGTGATTTGGTTGTTTTAGCCGATCCAATCATAGAACCATTGGCTTGACATGAATAATTTTTAAGTTCTTTTTTAATAAATGCCCTTGATAAATTTTGAAATGATCCAGCATCTAACATAGATATTTCTTTTTCAAGCAACTCTAGTGTCATATTCTCACCTCCTTAATCAAGTTTTTTAATTCCTATATTATTTAAATCTGCATATTCTCTAATTTTCTTTTCATTTTTAGCAGTAACGTTTTTGCCTAAATAAATAGTTTTTATCTTTGGAGCCTTCGGTTTATCATTTGCATATCCTAAAAATCTCCATTCTTTTTTGGTATTCCCATTTTTTATATTTTGTTAAAAACAATCTTATAAAATGTGATGAATCCACTTGTATTTGGCCATTACTAAAGTCTGTTATCATTTGGCCTATAAAAGATCCTACAAGTTGAATGATTATGTTAGTTTCTCTTTTATCTTGATATATAACTGGCAAAACATTCTTAGCTAATTTATAATCACTTAAATCATATTCTATGCAATATCCAGTTGAATCTGCAGCATAATTATCCCACATATAATAAATATTATTAGATTCTGCTAAAGAACATATGCCAGTTTCTTTTCTAGCATTACACGCTATCATAAATAATTGTTTTATCTGCTCACTTATTTCAGATTTTTCTAACATTTCTGGAATATTAACAATCCAATTAACCAATGGAGCAATATTAACACCAGGAGGTGCCATTTCTTGTAATTCTAATGATAAATCTAACATGAAATTAGCAGGAACAGTACCATCTTTTCTTGTAATAGCAAGTATCTTATTTTTAATTATTCCATAACTTTCTTCAGTAGAATACGGTCTTATTAAATCTATGATTTGATTTACGCATTCTCTTTTAAGATTATTAGTAGTTAAATCTACTAATCTGTCAAAATCTACTGTAGTTAAACATTCTGTTTCATCATCCTCTTTTTCAGCAGGGCATAAGAAAATATACTCATTTTCAAGCATATCAAAGGTATACTCATCAAATGGTCTATATTTATATAGCAATTTAGGGCCTTTATAATCGATACCAAATTTGCTAAGCATAATTTGATTTAAATAAGCTATCTTTTCATCGTTAGTCATTATACAACTCTCATTCCTTGTACAGCTTTATCAATAAATACCGACATTAAAAGTTTAATCTTTGATTGAAATAAATCTTTATCGTAACTTATAGGCAAATCAGCATCTAATGAATCAGTAACGGCCTTTTTTAAATTAAGCGTAGTATTTTCATCTTTATACCAATCAACGACTAAAAGAGATTCTCTATTTTCTGAAAGTTTCTTATATAGATTCTTTGCAGCAATTTTTACTTTTTGAGTTTCTTCTTTGTTCAAACTTTTACTTTTAACAAGCAGTAAATCATATATCTCAAGTTCTTCCTCAGTTAAACCTTCAAGTGTATGGCGATTTTGTTCTTCTTTTAATTCTTCTAATAATTTTTCTAGTTGCTCGAAATAATATTCAGCTTCATTAGTTCCAGAATTATATCTATCAATAATTGACTGATAACGCTCCGAGAATTTTCTTCTAGTTTTATTTCTATTAAGCATTTGTTCTAGAAGTTTTTCAATATAATCTTTTAAATCTTCAATTTGAATTGCTTTATATTTTGCCTGTTTAAATTCTTGCTTGAGTTCATCAAAATCAATCTTAGATAAGTCTATAACTTTTTCACCATTAATAATAATATCGGTTGACTCTTCTACACTTTCTTGAGCAGTTACAGATACATCTAAAATCTTAGATAATTGACGCCTTGCTTTTTCTATCTTTTTATCATCTACTGAATTAGTAAATAAACCATTTAAATAAACAAGTGGAGCAAATTTATTATTATTCCAGTTGTATTCAAATATTTCTGGCTTCGATGCTTCGTAAAGATTATGCATTAAATTAGTTATAACTTTAAATTTGTCACTTACTTCTTTAATAGATATTAATGCATTATAGATTTCTCTTAATTTTTCAAGTCTAATTTCTGTATCTTCTTCAATAAGTTCATCTAAATCATATCCTTGTTCTTTAAGTAATAAATCTCCTTCTTTAATGGAAGCATCCAAATAACCAATTAATTCTTCCATATTCTTAACCGGTAAATCATCGCCTCCATCACCAGTAGCATAATCACCTAATGCTTTCTTCATATATGAGAAAATATTAATATAATCAACGATTAAACCACATTCTTTGCCAGGATATACTCTATTGGCACGAGCAATTGCTTGCATCAAAGTATGAGATTTCATAGGCTTATCTAAGTAGATAGTTGATAGATTTTGTACATCAAAACCGGTTAACCACATCGCACATACAAATACCAGTGATAATGGATTATCAGGGTCTTTAAATCTATCTTCGATGTCATAACCATTTTCATCAATACGCGCCATTTCATCTCTGTGTTTTTGAATATTTAGACCACGTGATGTAAATTTTTCATCATCCCCGTTTTCAGATATAACAACTGCCATTCTAACTCTATTCATATAGTCAAAAGAACGAGTCAACATATCACGCTCTTCTTTTGTCTTGGCATTGTTTCTATCTTTAATGATATTTAACTTTTCTTCATCCCAATAATGTTGAACTAAATCATACATTTTAACGGCTGTATATTTATCAACGCATACAACCATACCTTTTCCTAGATAACCACGTCTAGGAAAATGATGAGCTATATCTTTAGCAATCTTCTTCAATCGATCTTCTCTTTTAATAACTTCAAGTATTTTGGAGTGAGAATTTTCAACTAATGTAGCTTCTTTTTCATCTAAATCATTTTGTTCTATAACATTTACGACATCATCGTCTAAAAAATTATTAGTTAAACCTACTTCTGGTACTCTTCTTGAATAATACAATGGCACTGTTGCCCCATCATCTACAGATTGCTTGAAATCATAAACCGATACATAACTACCAAACCACTGATTAGTTAATCTCTTGGCGCCTAAAAGAGGTGTTCCAGTAAAGGCAATATAATTAGCTTTTGGTAAAGCATGTCTCATATTTTCAGCCAAATCTGCGTATTCAGTTCTATGTGCTTCATCAACCATTACGATTATGTCGTCTCTATCACTTAAGAGAGGATATTCTTTTTCTCCAGCCTTTTTATCAATTCTAAATTTATGAATCAATGTAAAAATAAATGGTTTATTCTTACCTAAATAATCACGTAAAGCTTTTGAATTTGCAGGCTTACATTCTTCTTTAGAGCCTATTACTTCACATCTGACAAATGTCTTATGGATTTGAGTATCTAAATCATCTCTATCCGTTATAACTAAAAAAGAGAAATTTCCATGTACTTTTCTATTAACTTTTCTAGCAAAAAATACCATTGAGTAAGATTTACCAGAACCTTGAGTATGCCAGAATACACCTAGTTTTCCTTCTAGCTCTTTTCTATTATTTAAAGATTCCATCAAATTATTAACACCGATATATTGATGATTCTTTGCGATAATCTTAGATAATCTTTTACCATTATCATACATGATAAAGTTTTCGATATAATCAATTAATTTGTCCTTTTTAAGTAAACCTTTTATAAAATAATATACAGATGTTCCATTTTCATAAATTTGTTTTCTATCTGGTTTTTCTTTTTCACTATCTACTTTTAACCATTCAAAGAAGAAATTATACGGCGCATTAAAGGCTCCTAGTCTTGTTTCTAAACCATTAGATAAAACACATATTTGATTCAATGCGAATAAATTAGGAATATCTTTTTTATAGTTAGTAAGATTATCTGTATATCCTTCTTCAACTTTTCTTGTGGAATTCTTAAGTTCGATAAACACCATGGGCATGCCATTAATAAATATCAAAATATCTGGTCTACGCCATATAATCTTACCTTTTATCCACATTTGTGATACTGCGGTAAAGTCGTTATTTTCTGGATTATCAAAATCAACTAATTTAATAAACAAGAAATCATCTATACCTTGCTTATTAGTGTATGTTACTTTTACACCTTCTCTAATCTTTTTATATAAATCGTAGTTTGTTTGATTAATATCGGTTTCAGTATAATCAGCTTTTAGAGTTTCATATACTTCCTTGAGATATTTTTCTTCAACTGTAGGATTTAGTTTTCTTAGAGATTTCCATAAAACATCTGGTAAAACACATTCTTTTTTATCGTTTCTACCGGTACCATCAGGTAATACATCTTTTTTATCTGGCGATATATCTAACCGTAAAATGTTATATCCCAAATGTTCTTGTTCAAGTTTATCTAAAATTGATTGTTCTATATCATCTTCAGATATAAACGCTTTTGGCATATTATTTGCCTCCTTTTTCTTGTTCGATACTTTCTAAATAACAAGCAACAGCAACTAATAATTTAATTTCATCGTATTGCATTATCTTTATATCTATTGTCACCCATTTCTTTGCAAACTCTTGAGAGAAATCATATGCTTGTTGCAAACCCCAGTATTCATTTGAAGCCATATCGATTTTCTCGCTTCTCTTATCTAAATATGAGTAAATTTTTTCTAACTGATAATGAGCCATCTTATGCATACGATTTGGTTTGCTATAAATTATCGATAAAACTTCTTCCATGCTTTCATAGTCAAGATTATCTACACAATCGCATATACGAGGAATGCATTCTACTATTTTATCTCTGAATAGTTTTATGTTTGTCTCATTGCTTAGAATAGTAGTTTTGCAAGTTAGATAACTTATGGCAACATCCAACGAATAAGTATTAGCATATCTGCTTTCTAAAATATTTCTTACTTCATTTAATACTTCGATGTTTTCTTGGTTTCTATTAACCTTCGTTCGTTTCCATTCTTCATTTTGCCCGTTAATAACATCAGTAACCCCTCTAATGAATTCAGGAAAAGTATTATAAATAGATCTAAGATAGCCTTTTATACTCTTAAATGAAAAAGTTAAATCAATAATTGAGTTTTGGTCGATACTTGTATAAATTCTAATACCCACATTATCTTTGTCATCATAAAACTTTACTGCACTATTAACTATAACAAATGGACAATAGTGCTTTTCTCCTTCATTAATAAAGGGTCTGTTTCTTTTCGATACCTCAAACGGATGGGCAAAAATCATAGCTCTTAAATATTCAAAAAATATATCGTCTGTTGGACAAGTTTCTTCATTAAAATACATATTCTTATACTGCTTGCAATCTTTAAAATATGTTCTCTTACCTTTGTAATACGGTATTATATGCATTAAATTTTCATGCATTTTATTAAATCCATCATACAACATACTTGCATATACGAAATAATTAATAAAATCTTCTTCTGTTGAAGGACAATCACTATGCTCGTTCAGATAATTAACAATCGTTATTTTTCTATCCTTAAAAGTGCAAATTAAATTATATAATCCTAATAATTCAGGTTTACGAAAAAACATTTCGTTACTATTTATAAGCTCCATGAATTCATAAATTTTTTTCCTATCCAAAAATTTTTTATTTTCTTTATTCATTAATTTCTAACCTCTAATTTACCACTCATTAAACGTGGTAATAGTGAATCACGTTGTTTGATTAGTAAATCATTTTCACTGTTAAGTTTTTCAATTTCATCGATAGTAGGGTTTATTAAAGCAGCAAATTTATTTATTATTATTTCATTTGGGATAAGTATCTTTTGATTTTTAATTGATGTTGGCTTTAAATGAATGACATTTGCCCCATTTCCAAATTGAGAAATAAGCTTTGAATAAAAGCCATGCTTAAATAAGCAATAAGAAAATACATTATCTATTTCTGATTCAAGTTTTATTAAATCAGCACTAATAATTCCCCTAATATTTGGAATCAAAGCAACTGCTCCAACAGTTCTTCTATCTTGAGTCATATCAGTTATACCCATAATTAAATCTTTAAATTTAACTACTTGCTCATCTTTATATTTTCCAGCATATAATTTTGTTCCATCTCTTCTAAATCCACCATATGATGCAATGTTTTTTAAATTTATAAGATTTTCGCCTTCTTCACATTCAATTTCTTCCGTAGAATAAGAAACACCTCTAGAAAACTTCCAAATATCAGAAAAATTTTTATATACCCATCCTTTAGGTATTTCTTTTTCAAATTCCATATTCTCATATCCTGGAAATCTAAATCTAACAAACCACTCTTTATAAAGTGACTCTGCCATATCTTCTAATAATTTGATGCGCTTGTTGTTGTTTTCTATTAGTTGGTCGTAATTATTAATTATTAAAGATATTTTCATTTGAGATTTTTCATCAAAAACTGGTATAAAATATCTTAGCAATCCACTAATCCTTAAATTAGGTTGAGTAGCTACACAGGAAATATTATCAATATATTGCCTAAACTCTTTTGTTTGAAAAATACAATATACCAAATATGGACTGATTTTTTTTGTATCCAAACGTAATCTTATAGTCCCGTTATTAAAAACAGATTCTAAATTGTCTTTAACATAATACGAGACACCAACTGTAGCTCCAGTTCTTGCAACCAATATATCATTTTTAAGTAGTTTTGTTTTTTTATAGTCTGATAAGCTTACTTTAGTATTTCCCCAATTGAGAAAATCCTTATTTTGTGAAATGTCTTGAATACGAATACACTTAAGCCCTGTATCCTCATCTATAATAGGTGCTCTTTTTATTGCGTCAAGACCGGTAATAGCACTAAGAGTTAAAGTTGAAAGTTTAACATATTCCATAACTAATCACCAAACAATTCTTTTAGATTTGCTGAAATTGCATTTTCTAGCTCTTTAGCTTCACTATTTAGTTTTTCAAATTCAGCATTTAATGATTTCATATGTTCTTTGAATTCATCTTCAGTCATTCCATCATCTTCAATTACTACGCCCACATAACGTCCAGCATTTAATGACCAATCTTGATCCGCAATTGAATCTTCAATAATTTCTTTTACATTTCCTTCATCATCTAAAACTTCACCGATCTCAGCTATTTTACAAAGGCCAATTATGTCTTGATATCTATGGTCTGGAAATTTTTCAAGTAACCAGTTAATTTGATTTTGGAAGTAGTCCTTAGTTTTTTTATCTTCTTCAGTTGGTTCAATTGGAGCCTTATCTTTTAAAACTTCATATTCTGCAAGCAAATCATCAAATGCTTTTGTATCACCATCATATAGTCTAGTTATAATTCCTAAATTCTTTATTTGCTCATCAGAAAATTTTCTATGAGCTCTATCAACTTGAATAAAGATATTTCTAGCATCTATAAATAAAATCTTATCTTTTTGGTTTTCAGGTTTTGATTTATCAAAGAACCATAAAGTAGCTGGTAAAGTTACTGATGTAAACATATTTGATGGTAAAGTTACCATTTGCTTTATGATTCCCTTTTTAATCATGTTTTGTCTTATTAATAAATCATTAGAACCTGCATCAGATGCACTATTAGCCATAACTAAAGCAGCACGGCCTTTTTCATTTAAAGCAGTAGCAAAATAAGAAATCCATAAGTAATTAGCGTTAGACACTTTTTCTTTTGCATCTTTGCCTTTTCCTTTTGTTCCTCTAGTCATTCCGTATTCGTTAAAACGCTTATCATCTTTAACTTTTTCGTATAAAACTTCATCTACATTAAATGGAGGATTAGCCATAACATAATCAAATTTGCCAACTGCATCATATGGATTTGAATAAAATGAATTAGCTTCTGTAATATCGCCTCTAACATTATTTAAAATGAGATTCATTTTAGCTAATTTTACAGTGTCTGGTTCTTTTTCTACGCCATAACATCTGAATTTCATTCTATCAGCATCTTTATTATGCCTATGCATATATCTAGCGGCTTGAACGAACATACCACCAGATCCACATGCTGGATCTAAAAACATCTTTTCGCCAGCCTCTGGTTTTATCACTTCAACCATGTATCTAACAACTGAAGCCGGAGTATAGAAAGTTCCGCCATCTTTGCCTTCATTAAGGGCAAATTCTCCTAAGAAAAATTCATATATTTCGCCGAATAGATCTACTTCGATATTTTCTGGAATATCTTTGAATATTCTTATAACTCTAGATAAAAGCTCAGGTTCTTCTTCAGGGACTAACTGCCCATACACTTCTTTAGGCAAAACTCCTTTTAGTTTTTCGTTTTCCTCTTCTATTGCTTCCATTGCTTTTTTTACGAGAGTTGCTTTTTCAGCATTATCTGGAGCATCATTGATATTATCAAAATAAGCACATTCAGGCAAAAAGAATCCGCACTTTTCGATACAAATTTCTTTATATGGTCGTTCAGCTCTAGTACCTTTTTTATCATTATATTCTTTATCTATTTCATCTTTATGTTGCTTAAACAAAACATCAGCATATCTTAAAAAAATTAATCCTAAAATAGGTTGACCATATTTATTTGCTGCAATATGAGCACCGCTTCTTAAAATATCGGCAGAATGCCATAGGTCATCTTTTAATTTTTTCAGTTCTTTATCAGTCATTTTATTCTTCACCAGCCTTTATATCGTATCTATTAAATAATTTTTCAAGTTTAACTTTTATTATCTTAGTAGGTTTAACATGTCCATTTTCCCACCTTGAAACAGTAACAGCAGCTACACCGAGAAGCTTAGCAAATTCATCTTGTGATACATTCATAGCTGCTCTTAATTCTGGTATAAGTTTAGCGTAATCTCTCATATTTAACACCTCATATCAATTCATAACATATCTTAACACTTTTTTAGAAAAATTACAACTATTTAAACAAAAAAATGTAGATTTAGCTCGAATTTTTTAAAACTATGAAAAAAAGAAAAAATTGATTTATGAACAAGTAGATAACAAAATCACTTCTAAGCCTATAAAATATTTATAAGCGTTTATTTTGCGGAATGCTTTAAGCCTCTATCAACAGCAATTATGCCATATTAGCAATACACATTGTGATGAAATTTCTTCAATATAAAAGCCTATATTTACAAAATTTAAATTAAAGAAGTAATACGTTAGCGGCATATTTTTTTATTTATTACCTTATATAAATGAAATTAATCCATTACTTGATATGTAAAGTATTATTGCTATAGATATTGCAAAATTATTAAATCAACAACTTAATGCTTTTAATTTTTTTATTTTTTATATGTGCACATTTGATATTTTTTCTTATATTTTCTATATGTTTGAAAAAATTACATATTTCTTTAAAACATTATCAATATGTCTTCCATATAGATATCATTTCTGCTATTTTACTACTTTATAATTTTTAATGCTTACATTTTTTTATTAACATCACATAAACTATTTATCTGCCCAACAATATGTTTGTATATACTATTGTTTACTACCAATATAAAAATAATATTAATTCAGTAAATAAACAATAAATAGCATCTATAAAATACTATTTAATTATTGCTAAAAACATTAATTTCTACGTTGTATATTTGGAGTATTTTTTTGAGATTAATTTTTAATTTATCTAAATTTTTTTATAATCCTTCAATAATTTCTTCAAAAAACCTTGTCCTTAAAATGTAATTTTTAAATCCAGTAATTGAAAATTTTAGATCTCCATTAGATGTTGCCTTTATTAACTTCGGATATTCAGATGGATTCTTCTCAATTTCAGCTATTAGGCTTGATGTATCACCCATACCTTCAATTTTATGAGGCATCGGGCCACAAATTATATCCGAATATTTATTTGAATATCTAATCGTTTCTGCATTGAAGTGCTTAATTCCAACATAATCTATAAATTCGAGATTGTTCTCCTCAACTCCAAGATTTTTTGCAACACCTACATAATCCTTTCGCTTTCCTGATAACTGACCAAGTACTAATATTTTACTTCTTTTTGTTACTCCAGAAAAATAAGGTATTTCTTCAATTTCAACACAATATTTTTCGAGCAATTCATCAACAGTATTATTTTTGATTGCTAGATCTATTTCAACAAAGATTTTTCTCATTATTTTGCTTTTTAAATTTGTAATTTGACTTTGTGAATAAACCATAAATTAATCGTCCTCTTCTTCAAATAAAGTTTTTAGAGAAGCTTTTATGCGTTCTATTTCTTGTTTATAAGCAGCTAGAGTAGATAATTTTTCGTTATACCTAGTTGCCTTTTTTGTTTGTTTTTCAATATTGATCATCGGTATCTCTATGGAAGATAAACTCTTTGCAGTAACTGTTACAACAATTGAACCTTTTTGAACACGTTTTAAGGCTGCTTGGCCCCTTTCTGAATCTAAAAACATTTTTAAATATGTAGGATTTAATTTGTTCTGATCTGGCCTTACAATAAGCATACCTCCAGTAACTAAAATTTTATCTTCTGGTACAATATCCACTACTGCGGTTTTCACCTTTGAAGATTTACTTGTAACTACAACATCTCCATATTGAATGGCAAATTTATCAAATTTATCATCCTTCATATCAATATAGTGTAATTCTTCCCAGCATATCATTCCATTTTCAATGTCACTTGAAGTAAGAATCCTATATTCAGTTTTTTTATCGCTTATTAATCCTTTATTTTCAAATGTACCTAATGTATATTGGCTTCCAATAAAAACATCCGCCAAATTTTTTAATTCAGCACCATTTTTCAACTTTTCAACATCTAACATAATATTAGATGGACATATGTTAGGAACATCTATTAATTCTTCAATTGTTTTTGTTTTAACATCTTTTGAGTAATACATTTCTTCAATTACTTTGACTGGCAATTTTAAATTTATATATCTTTTATTATCAGCTACCATTACATCTGATGCATCTACAAATTTCACTTTTTTATTGTTTTTGCTAAATACAAGCATATAAACTTTTATGCCTGTAAATGATAACGAACCTGCTGGAAGTTCAATGATACCCTCTAACCAACCTGAGGTTATCAACTTATTTCTGTATTCAATATCAAAACTATTAAATAAAGCTCTACTGGTAACCAATGCTACTGCCTTATCGCCTAAAAGACCACTTAGCATATTATCAATGAACAGCCATTCTGCAGTATTTTTATTTGATAAATAGAGTTCTGAAAATAAAAAACTTTTTCTAATATTTTCATTTAAAACTTTACTTATACCAAATGTTGGAAATACATATGCTTTCGTATATGGATGTTTTACCCTTTCTAATGCATTGCCTACAAAAATTTCAGGTGTTACAGAACCATTACTAAGGATGGATAATGCCATTTGAGAAATATGTGCAACTTCAGGATTAATTTCTATGCCCATTAAGCCTTTCAAAACAAACTTGTTATTGTCCGCTTTTTTATAAACATTGGCTAAAAAATTGCCAACTCCAGAACAAAAATCCATAACAATGTTATCAGAACTATCGATTTCCAATAGGTCATTAGCTAATTCGCTAATGTAGTTATTAGAATTTTCTATGGACGTTTTAACATAATTATTTCGTCCAGAAAGCAAATCATACACAAAATTTCGTATCTCAGCAATGTCCAACTCTGTTAGCACTGTATAAATACCATCTATAACTTCAGATGGAATATGTTCGTTCATTTTTCTAGCAATTTTCAAAAGATCTTCTTCTTTATAATCTATAAAATTGTTATTACACACGTATTGATATGCATTACTTATAATCAAATATGATATTCTTTCATCATAGACTTCACCTCTCATAATTAATTCTAATTTTGATAATATATCATTTGTTTTTGCCATTTCAATTGCCTCCACTTTATTTTTTTCACTTTAAGTTTATCAAAACTTATTTTATTTGTCAAAAAAAATGTTAAGTTTTTTTAAACTTAATACAATTGTTTATGTCTTATCTTAATAAAAAATAATATATTAATTCATTGTGCTTCTAAAAAATCAATAAATTTTATTAGAACAAATTAGCTTCCTTTTTCTAATTTCTATGGTACAACCTTTCTTTACTTTTCATTTTTGTTTTTTATTTTATAATTAATTATTTTCACTTGCAAAATTTATATTCTTTGCATATAAATATATTCTATAATATAAATATACACTCAACATAAATTTTAAATAATACATTTTTATCTAAAACATTACATATATGATTTTTTGCTTAAAACATTTCTATTTTTTAATTTAAAATGATTTTGATCCAGTTTTAGATTATTATCGCTTTTATAACTCATAAAAAAGCAACAATAGATTTTGCTCTATTATTGCTTTTTTTCTGTTTAAGATCTCAATGAATTCTATCTAACTTTTTTGTTTTTAATTTTTTAATTCCTTTTTTTCTTAATAATTCATACTTGTTTTCAAATTCTAAAAGGATACCTAGCAATCTTTCATCGAGGAAAGTCAAAGCTTTTTCTCTTATGTCAGTTGTAATACCATAGTAAGCCTCGGCTATACCTCCTGTTATCGCCGCAAGTGTATCTGAATCACAACCAATAGAAATTGCATTTCTAATCGCATCTTCAAAACTCTTTGATTCAAGAAAAGCCTCTATCGCTTGAGGAACTGTACCTTGACAAGTCTCATTATATTTATAACTATCTCTAATATCATCCAATTTGAAGTCCATTGAATAATAATGCTTGTTAATATATTTTCGTATTTTGCGAATGCTAGAACCAGTCCTTGCCATATATACCGCAACAGCGGTAGCTTCAGCACCTTTTATTCCTTCTGGATGATTGTGAGTAATTTCGGTGACTTTTCTAGATAGATCAATTGCCTCTTCTATGCTATTTGCGACAAAGCCAACAGCACTAACTCGCATTGCGGCTCCATTGTCAAGACTATTATATGGCTTTGGATTATCTGTCATTAACCACTGAGAAAAATATCCACCGTAACCACAGTACGGATATGGTCTTCCGACTTCCTGCATATATTTAATTGTTACTTCGCTTAGATCACTATAATCTTCTTTGTAATTTAGAATCGCCTTTGCAATGGCAAGTGTCATTATAGAATCATCAGTAAACTCACATTTATAATTAAAAAATTCAAATTCTTTAGTTTTAATATTGTTCCACTCAAATCTTGAGCCAACAATATCACCAATGATAGCACCTAGCATTTCAATTATCCTTAAAATAATTTCTTTTTATTCAATTTATTTTTTCTTATGTGTCAAATACCTATTTTGATACAATTTGCGTACACTCTTAAAAAGTGCGTACAGTTGAAAAAGATTATGTTTTCAATGCATCAAGTTCATCATGCCTAGTATTTATCATCGCATATGTGTTTTTTTGCAAGTTCCGAAAAAGAACCTGCCATAATATGTCCTTTCTAGCTTAATTATTTGAGAATAGAACAGGAGATGCCATACCTTTTTTGCAGTATGTATCTGATATTCTTGTGTTTCTGAATCTAACTCTGATTTTCTCTTCTGCAATCTCGCCGTTGAAGGCATATCTTGAAGAGTTTTTGTCAGGAGACTTATATCAGTCTTTTATCTTGTAGACCTCCTTGACAATGCCATCTGTAACTGAAAAAACGTATTTGTATTCTTTTGTTGATCTGGGTTTTATCTTCCACTCTCTACGAGTTGCCTCATATCTGTAATCCATAGGAAATTCTGACATAAGCTGATCCAATCTCCACCAGCGAACTTTGATGATTAAATACTTGAAATCAGTAGTCATCATATGTTTTCATTGATAATCTTGTCTGTAATTCTTCGGCATTGGTTACTCCAAAACCTGAATGATGTCCTGATTGGATGTTTGATAAACCCTGATAAGCATCAATTAAGCTGATTTGACTTAGAATGCTTCGCTTTCAGTCAAGTTCCATCTCTGAATAATGTGAATTACTTCTAGACCAGAGTCTCTAATGCTTTGGATGGTTTTAAACTTATTAGGATCTTCTTCGTCAATCCCATCTGCTCCATCATAGTAATCGGTGGCACACTTTACGTATCGGAACACTCTATTCCTTTTCCTTTGCCAACATAAAAGGTTTGACCGTTTCTTGGATCAATTAATCTATAAACATACTAATTTAGTTGCGCCACTACGTCTGTTGAAAATTCTGTAATCATGTTAATACCTCTTTTCTTTCGAACAGCCTATAAGTTTATCTTGAACCTTTCCTTTTTGTACTAGCGAATGCCAGTGCGTTCTTCTTAAGTTGCTCTTGATATTGCTTTTCCGTATCGCTATCTAACGTTCCTTCAATAACCATTTCAGCTATGTCCTTAAACATCTCTTTAGTGCATAACTTAATAGGAATATTCAACTCATATACCTCATCAATCATTGATGGATCATAATAATCAATATATCTAGGAAGTGTTCTAAGCAAGAATGGAGTAAACATAAAACAAGGAACCATATCTGCTTCATAATTGCAGAACTTCCAGTTCTTATAATCTAAAGCACCACTCATGTCTAACATTAACTCTTTTAAGTAGCAAATAAGAATCTCTCGTTCATTTCCACCCTGTTCCTTATAATATCCAATCAAACTATCGTATGTATACCTACCATACTGTTCTTTGTCAGAACGAATCTCAGCCTTGCAAGCTTTTATTCCCTCTTTTATAGGATCATGAGTTTCCCAGAAGGCTTTATACGCTTCAAAAGACTCCCATTCTCTAACGGAATGATAGTAGTTATATTCATCCTTATGTTCGCTCATCCATTGATAACCGTATTGAGAAATAGTTTGAACCTTACTTCCAAGAATATCCTTTAATTCGGATTCATTTGCCTGAGCTACAATTTGTTCTATGAGTTGCTCTTTCTTTCCTTTAACAGTTAAGTTCAACTTGTTTGCAATTTCTTTTATTTCGCAAACTTTATACGTGGATAAAGTTTGTGAAGCGGGTGCATCAACATAAAATCCTCTTTGAGACAATTCCTCATGAAGCTTCTTTACTTCATTCACTCCAACTCCTCTAAACATCATATGAGGATAATCACATTCTCGCATAAATTCAGGTTTTGAAATGCTTGTGTATTTCTTTAAAAAAGCATAGAAAGCATTCACTTCGTTGTATTCAACCTCATCGGCAGGTCCCCCACCACCCACCGCTAGAATCTCTGTGTTCGACCGTAGTGTATCTTAATCCGTTTCTAACAAAGCTACCTTTTTTAGTAACTCCAGCTGCAGGAACTGAATATGTAAATTTTTCATCGACTCTTCCGTAATCTGTATCAATACTGACTTTTGAGGTGAATATTACTTTTTCGTCATTAACTCCTTTTTTACAAGCTTTACAAACCTGTTCATATGACATCATTCCAGCGCCACAATGTGGGCATACCTTATCAAATTTTTGTGTTTTGACAGGTGTTTCAGTTTTCTTTTTCTTGAAAAAATCAAATAATCCCAAATCTAACTCCTTTTACTTCAAATTCATGAATATAACAATAAGAATAATAGCTAAAACGGCAACTCCTGCTATTCCTAGTGCTATTAATAATTTTCTGTTTTTCTTTAGCGGCTGTGCAGTTGCTAATTTGACGCAGACGTTTGTCTTGTCTACATACTGCTTAGATTCATCGTGCTTTAAGTCCTTTCTATAAGGTTTGCCGTTCAAACGAATAGATGAATCATCTAATACGACATTCAAATCTCTGATAATGCTCTCATTATATAAAGAGCACTGCTTTAGATATTTAGTAATCATTCCATATGAAATGCTGTCAAATATCTTACAAGCATCTAGTATTTTCGCTTTTTCATTTTCTGATACGCTAGTTTTTGAGACGAGGTTCACTAACTTATTAACATCCGTAATTGAGTAGACGAAACTATCAAGACTAATATTTGAATCCAGCCCCTCAAGGAACGAAAGATAATTATTGGCAATATTCAATGATAGATCGCCTAGTTTTTTTATGTATGAATAATTGCTTTGTACGGACTCAAAAATCAGTTTATTTGCTACATATCTGTCTTCCTGAGCGTTGATTATTTCCTCGCAATAGTCCCAACCCCTATCATCGTAAACACCAAACCAATAATCGAATAAAGATGCTCTACAATCAGAAGTGGCTAACGTAAATGTGTCGTTAAACGCAGCTCGTATATCGCAATCACTGCCGACTGATCCTTTATTTTTCAAGTATTCAAACATTTTTTCTGATGTATATTTTGTGTCTGAGAAGAAATCAATCTTAATGTCTTTAGCATTAAAATAGGTGGCATCGTTTAGAAGATTCTTTACTCTCAAGTAACTAAAGCTGTCATATTTTTCTTTGCTTATAGAATTAAATAGTTCAACAGCTAGTGGATACACTTCAGTATATTGAGATTGGTATTTGTTTCTTTCTGATGCATCGAATCCTTGATAGCACTCAAGACACATTTTTACGATTTCGTATTTCTCGTCTATTGATTTTCCGCCTAGTGATGTTTTAGTCATCAAGCAAGATGCAACAAATAGATATTGTCTAGCATAACCAATGTGTTTTTGAGCATTTAAAGTCTTACATTTTGCATAGTAAGAAATATAGTAGCTATAATCTTCTTCGTTAAATGTTTTAATGCATTCGGAGCATAGCCTATCGTATGCTTCGATAGTTATGAAATTTGCATAGCTCTTTGCCTTTTCAGGTGAACTAATAGAAGCCGCCAAAGATATAGCCTTAGTATACTCCTTATTAGCGAACGCTTGATTCATGAAATTGACTTCTTCTATTTTGTTACTCAACTCGTCAACGTATGATGCTAGTTCTTTTGCTTTTAATTTGATTCTTTCTGAGGAAGCATGTGCATACCTTCTTACGCTGTTTACCAGATCACTGTATGCTTTATTGATCTCTATTTTAGCATCTTTTGTTATGCTGTCAAGCTTGTGTTCAAGTTCTCTTTCGCCGTATTCGTTCGCATTAAATTTAGCGCTTAAAATTGGTTTAAGAGTTGAATCAAACTCATTTTCAAACTTCGTGAACTCTTTTTCTAAAGAGGATAATTCTCTGTTTACATTTTTAAAATCATATGTAGAAGCCATATTTTACCTCCTTAGTTCTTTCTTCTTATACCTGATTGAGCAGGATAAAATGGATAATCTGGGTTTTGTAATGCCATGTGCATCAGTTTTATGCTGTCCTCAACCGAATAATAAGAATTCGTAATTCGACTACTTAGTTCTTTCACGTATGCAGAATTTCTATATCCCTCTGAAAGGTCATCAGCGGATAAATTATTATCTCTAACAATCTCGTATAAATCGCCAAGTTCCATCTTCGGGTGATACTGCATAAGCTCTGGTTCCTGCAGATAATGGTTATATCTGCCGTTAATCATTCTTGAACCTGATGAGTCCAAGAAAAGCAATCCGTAAATTATAGATAGAGCCTCTTCAATGTTTCCTTTTGATCTTTCGATTTTAAGCAAATGTCCCATTGTATTTGCAAAATCCCAGTAACTATTTTCTGCCAATGCTCTATTTTTTCTAAGTTTTAGTCCCTCATAAATAATCGCATCTTTATCGACATTTGTACCAGCAAGCTCGATTGCTTTATTAAGTTCGTCTATGTTCAAACCGTACTTATAATTTTTTTCAAGGAACTTAGTCTTAATTTCATTAGAATCCAAAGGTGTTGTCTTTGTTATTCTTATTTTCTTTTCTTGTACTGGTTCAGGCTTTTTGTATTCAGAAGTTTTTGCGGAGCGTTCATCTCCGTTTGAATAATCAAAAATAACTTTCCTTCCATCAAGGCATGAAGGATCACTGAAACATGACAACGCTCTTATCTCATCACTCTCGAATGCAATCACACAATTGACAGGTATTCCCCTAAAAGCATTTGAGTTGATGCTGTTGATTTCTTTAGAGAACACAATAAGCTCTAATGATGAACAATCTTTAAAGCCATTAGCTTTGACCTCTTTTACATTGGTACATCTTATGATTTTTAAATTAGGATTGGAAATCGCATTAATTCCTATCACTTCTGTTTTTCTGTCTGTAACAAATTCTAACAAAGGTGATGTTTCAGAATATATCGAAGTAGAACTATCAGAAACAATCGATTCCACTTCGTAAGTTTCGCCATCCTCGTCTGCTGAAAAAGACGTGCTAAATGAGAATCCCGTAGAATCATTGCTATTATCAACATCAAAATCGTCATTATCGTAATCTAGGTCACCAGAATAATCAGTTTCGTTGAACGAGAATCTGATTGTTCCTTTAACACCAATTTTTGGCAACGCATTGTATATACTGTTCAATGTGTCATTGTAATCGCTAATAATCTCCTCGATTTGCTTTTGCGATTCATTGATCTTTTTTTCCAGAATCTTATTCAATCCACCGCTACTGAAAAAACCTGAACCATTCATCAGCTTATCGATTGTCTTTTCAGCTTGTTTAAGTGCTTGTTGTTCTTCCTTTGAATAAGTATTTAATCTAGATGAAGCCTTTTCTAAACCACTTCTAAATCTGTCTTTTGAGATATTTTTGACTATTTTATTGTATGTATCAGAAAACTCTTTTATGGAGTTTTCTATTTGTCTAATATCGTAATCAGAAAGTTCTGCCATAATTATAACTCTCCTTTAAACATAATTAGACTGTCTAGCGTATTGTTAAATTCACGAACGCTTCTATTTTTATAATCTTCAAGATACTTTAGCGCTTTTTCCCCCTCTTCATCTATCATCTTTTGATAGTCCTTCAGCTCGGCATCTGCAGATTTTCTAAAAGACTTAATCATGTCTTTAATGTTTGCATCAAGTTCTTTTAATAATTTTTCTATTTCTTTTTCGGCAACGCCATCAACCTTAGAAAAGTTTTTATTTATTGTTTGAAGATTTCTTTCGTACGTTGAAATTACCCTTCTTACATTATTTTGAAGTTCTCTAAGCATTTTTTGTTCTTCTCTTAATTCTGATTCAAACATAAAAAACCTCCTATTTCCCAAAATGAAAAGATTAATTTCTAATATTATACCACAAAACGTTCAAAATCACTTAGCATTTCGCCCACTTTTACAAAATTGTTATTGAAAAATTAAAATTAGATTAAAAAAATATCAATCGTTCCGTAGCAACACATATTGTCCCGTTGATAAGGCTTTCGTTCCGCAGCAATATATAAAAATAAAAAAAGCCTCATAAAAATGCCATTTGACACTTCTACAAGACCCTGTAATTTGTAGGCTGAAAGGATAAAGTTTCCTCTGCAAAGAAAAAAGGTCTGACACAATTTGTATCAAACCTATGCTTTTTTTATGTGTCATTAAAGGTATTTTAGTACAATTTGGCATACCTTTTTTCCAATTTTTGGCATATTATAGTGATTTTGGCATATCAACTACTAGTTAATCTTTATATGAATTCTTTTTAATCCATTCAGGTCCACTTGGTTTAATAGCCAAAATATTAATTGGACCACCAACAGTCTTAGAAACCGATTTAAATTTCATATCATTAATGGTTGTTGTGAATGCAAAATTTATAAAATCTACCGCTTCAGCTATAGTCATTAAATTCCATGGTATATCACTTTGTGAGTAATATTCTAAATCTGCTTTTGAAATAACAATTGAATCTATAGTCTCTTCATCATTCTTTTTATATTGAATTTCACCAATAATACTAGGATTGCATATGGAAGGGTGAATTAATTTTTTTAAGGTATCAACTTCACCATCCCAATACGCACCCTGTGATGACGTATCTATTAATTCAACATTATTATTCTTTCCTGTTAAACATCTATAAAGTTCTAGTTGATATTCATTACCTTGACTAATTGTATAACCGCAAACATGAAAAATAGTAATGTTATTATCATCAAGATTTGTAAAATAGTCTGCTATTTTATCAGCCAATTCCTTTACTGTCGTTTTCTCCTTAATTTCAGACAATAGAAATTTTTCTATATAGCCCGATATCGGCTTATTTTTATAAGATGATGCACCGCACGTTGAAATACCACATTGATTTGGAGCTACAAATGTTTTAAAAGTAGAATCAGAAAAAGGAAAACTATTAATTAATGTAGTTCCCTCACTTTTCGTTTCTGTCGTTATAGTAATTCTACTATCACTGGCCATAACAACACCATCATTTAAATAAATTGACATTATTAAAGACATAATTGGATCCTCCTAAAATTCCGATTTTTCTATAGTTTTTTGAACAAAATCTTTGTTAAACCAAAAGCTTTGCTTTGTATATGAAGTGATTCCTGTTTCTAAATCAGGAGTGGGTAATACATAATGATCATTACCAACTCTTGCATGTGGTCTAACATGACATACTTTGTTTGAATTTCATAATATGTAACCTTTCATCTTATGACATATTATAACATTTTATTTCAAATAAATCCATAAATTTAGACTATTATTCTAACATAATTATTTAAACGATTTTTCAATTATGTCTTTAATTTCCAATTCATATAACTCACATAACGCATAAAGAATATTCAAAGGTAACATCCTTAATCCACTCTCGTAATTTCTCACCGAATTACATGAGATTTCAAGAAAAAATGATACCTCGACTAAAGTAAGATTGCGCTCTATTCTTTTCTCTTTTAATAGAGTTCCTAATTTAGCATCATCTATTTATGAACGTAAATAACTTCTGATGGCATAACTATTGCAGCCCATTTCTTGAATACCTCAAATCTTATATTCTCAAATGATTCATTTTTCATTCCTGCCAATGCAACATAAAGTTCTCTAGGAGAGCATAGGATTTCTTTCTTAACAGCGTTGTATTGAACTATTAGTTCATCATACTGTTTTATGACTAGTTGTGATTCTTCAATTTCTTTGTTCAATTTTATAATTTCCTTTTGACTCAGCTTATCCAAATGTAATCTAAGAGTTTCTCTAGAGCAATCAATATTAATTTCAGCATTTTGATAAATATGTTCTAACCAGTAATAAAAATAATGAAGATTTCTCTTCTTGACATAAAGTCTATTCATATATTCCACCATCTTTCTTGAGAGATGGTTGTATGTTAACTCTAAATGATAAATAATACAGCCATTTTACATCATATTTTTTAATATCGTGTTTTTGTGCCTATATCGTGTGATTGTGGGTTCGATTCATTTCCGAAATTTGATTATTTTTGTATTAAAATAGTTCTAATCGTATACTCACAATGGGATTTAAACTAGGGAAAAAGCATAAAAAAACACGCTTATCGGCTCTGAAGCACAACAAACGTGTGTTATTTTCAATATGGTGCAATCGATGAGACTCGAACTCACACGTTTATACAAACACTACCCCCTCAAAGTAGCGCGTCTACCTATTCCGCCACGATTGCATATTCCCCGTTAGGGGATTAATCAATTTCGGTTACATCATCTGGAAGATAAATGTTAACATCTTCATGAGCATTGGTACTAGTTGCAATTTTTGATAGTGGTAACTTCAAGTATGTTACTATCGCTTCCGCAAGCGTATTACCATCCATATCATATACTTTAGCTTCGCCAACAAAAGCACGATGAGCGTTTTTGATAATTTTACCAACCGCTTTTAGAGTAACATCGTAAGGAACAACTTTTCTAAATTTGACATTTAGTTCAGTAGTTACAGCCCAAGTTTCTGGTTCAGTTACCCAAATAGCTCTACCAGCTATTTCATCTAACATCGCAGTGATAAGTCCACCATGTACTCTTTCCGGATAACTTTGGTGGATTTCTTTGTATTTAAAGATACTAATTACTGATCCATCTTCCATTTCATAGAAAGGTGCTTTTAGGCCAAATTCATTTTCAATACCACAAATATAACAAAGTTTACTGTTTGTTTGTTTTTTAACTACTTTCATATTTTATTAAATCCTTTCGTAAAATAAATAAAGGAGGAATAATTTTGAACACTGAATTTGATGAGTTAAAAGAAACTATCACAGCCATATCAAAATGGTTAGATAGTATTCCTCCTTATGAATATAGTCTATATGCAACAATTATTGCTTATATTATATCATCTTTTCTAAACACGGGAGCCCTTAATGCCCTTGGAAATTGGTTTGAACAACTTGGTCAAATCATGTTAACAATTGCGGCACAACAGAGTGCATCACCAACTCAAGAGGAATATGAGGCTTTAAAAAATGAGGTCAGAAAGCTTAGAAGAGAGGTTAATGAGTTAAAGAATAATGATTAAATGTTACGCCAGTATGGTTTTGGACAATCTTCAGTAATAGCTTTACGGTAATACTTCCATTCCTTTTTGTCATATACGCCTTTACCATCAGCTAGTAAATTGTTCAATTTTTTACTTCTTATTCTTAATTTTTCTTCTAATTTAGTTAGATATACAATTCTTGAAATATCAAAACGCACAAATGGATAGTCAAAACTTAGTAATTCATATGCTTTGCTGATGTCAAATTTTTCATCACCTTGTAATGCAAAATAAGCATAGTAATAGGCAGTATGAGAACAAATGAATTTTTTAAATTTTTGAACAGTCTTTAAAATTATTGATTTAGCCTCTTCAACATCTTGTTTAACGCCAACTCCTTCAATTAAAGAGTGAGCATAGTAACTATAAGCACAATCACAACTTGGCTTAGTTTCTTGTTCAATTAGTTGATATGCCATATCATACATTTTATGAGCTAAACTAAAGTTTTTCTTTAGTTCAAAGCCACGTCCTAAAATAGCATTTACACAAGTATTAGCAGGCATTTCTTGTCTACATTCAAATAACTTAATAATAGCTTTTTTGATATTTTGTTTAATGCCATTTTCACCATATAAATATCTAACTGCCATCTTCTTTTTACACCAAACTGGAAGTAATGGGTATGTTTTCTTACGGTCATACTTTTTAATAATCTTTGTTATCGTTTTATCAGGCTTTTCATAGTCTGATAAAACATCAATATATTCAATATCAGTAAGATAACCTAATTCATGTGCTTTATCATAGTAATTTAGTACTTTTTTAATTGGTGTACCAAGTCTAAAAGAATTTTCAGCTAATTGGTAAAAAATTACCCCTTCTGGATTTTCTTTTGCAAGTTTCAATAACATCGCATTAGAATCTAGCTCATCATTTAGTTCAATATTTATATCAATGATGTCGGAAGCAATAAAGTTTTCATGTGACATTTCTAAAGCTTGTTTGTAATATTTTCTAGCTTCTTCTAAATTGTTTAGTTTTTTGTTAAATACACCAAGGGTATAAACTAATTTCCAATTATCTTGGTATTTGTCAAAAGATAATACTAAGTCTCTTCCTTCTTCATATTCACCAACTTCATCATAGAATTTAGCTTTTTCTAGAACAATATATTCAGTATGATTTCCATCATCAAGTTTATCGATTAATTCAAAGGCTCTATCTTTGTCTTTTTTTATAGTATATAGTTCAACTAACAAAGAAATTGCAAGTAAATCTTTTTCATCATATTGTAAACATATTTTTAAGTTATCAATTGCCATGTCAAGATATTCTTTATTGGCAACCGGATCTTCATCATATTTACAGTAGTAGGCTCTAGACTTTAGGTAATACAAAGTTTCACTTGCCCCATGTTTTGCCATCATTTCATCAATTAAGCTAAGTGCTTGATCGGTTAAATTTAATGATATTAAAATATCAGTTTTGCAAATAAGGAAATCAACAACATTGTTTAATTCTTCATCGGCATTATCAATGCAAGTATCAATGTATTTTAAAGCTTCTAGATATGAGTTTTTAGTGCCTCTACTAGCATATGCTTTAGCAAGCGCATAAGCTATTTCACTAGTAAATGGCGCATCAAGTTCTAAAGCTTTAGTGCCATATTCAATAACTTCATCTGGCATTTCTAAGTGATCATAAACAAGAGTAGCAAGAGAATAGGATTCTTTAACATATCTTGTACGGTTAGCAATTAGAATTTTTAAATCTTCAATTGAATCATCGATGTGTAAATTTAAATTTGCAATATCAAGTGATGCTCTTGCATATAAAGCATCATAATATAATGTTTTATTTTCAAGTTCTAAATTATCATTTATTAATTCTGTTAATTTATCATATGCACTTTTATTATCGCCTTGGTCAACATATTGTAAGGCATTTATAAATTCTTCATATTTTTTCATGTTAATATTTTCTCAATTCTCTTTCTTCGGCTTTTTGTTTCATATCTTCACGTTTGTCGTAAAGTTTTTTACCTTTCGCAAGACCAATATTTAGTTTTGCAAGTCCATTTTTTAAGGTTATGTTAAGGGGTACTAAAGTATAACCCTCTTTTTGAATTTTTGAATGAATTTTAATTATTTCTTTTTTGTGTAATAGTAATTTACGGGTTCTATCAGGTTTATGGTTAAAAATATTACCCATTTCATATTTTGAAATGTTTAAACCATTTACAAACATTTCATTATTTCTTATCGTACAAAAACTATCTTGAAGGTTTACTTTGCCAACTCTTATGGCTTTTATTTCTGTTCCGGTTAAGACAATTCCACATTCATAGGTTTCTAAAATATAATAGTCATGATTTGCTTTTTTGTTTTGCGCAACAATTTTTATCGCATCTGTGGCCATTTTAGTCCTCCTTCTTGATAATTTTAAAATTAATCTCACTTTTTTCTAGATTAGCACTGACAATTTTAACGATTAAACGGTCCCCTATTTGATATACTTTGTGATACCTTTCACCAACAATTCTACCAAATTTATCGTCAACATCGTAATAATCATCTTGCATATCGGCATATTTTACTAATCCTTCAATTGAATTATCTAGAGTAATAAATACTCCAAAGTTAGTAATTGAGGTAAGTAATCCTGAAGTAATAGTACCAATAAATCTACTTGCATATTCAACTTTCTTGTAATCAACACAATCACGTTCTAATACTTCAGCGCGTTTTTCAGTTTTACTTGATTGAATACTTGCATAGTTTACTTTACTAGCAAAATATTCAACTGGTGAAGTTACTGTTACCTCATCTTCTCCTAACATAAATTGTTTAACAAGGCGGTGAACTAAAAGATCTGGATATCTTCTAATTGGTGAAGTAAAATGGGTATAGCATTCACTTGCTAGACCAAAGTGACCAATATTGTATTCTTGATATTTAGCTTTTGACATACTGCGTATCATCATTTGGTTGATAATAATATCTTTAGATAATTCTTCACTATCTTTTTCTTCATCATTTTCTAAACTAAGTAATACTTCTTGAAGTTTTTTAGGCATTGCTTTTTTGTTTTTTATTTTTACATTATAGCCGAATAAGTCTAAGGTTTCAAGTAATTTAGTTATTTTTTCATCACTTGGTTCTTCATGAACACGGTATATGAAAGGTACATTAAGCCAAGTCATGGCTTCCGCAACCGTTTCGTTTGCCGCAAGCATAAATTCTTCAATTAGTTTTTCAGCACTTCTTTGTTTTCTTAAAACAATATCAACTACTTTACCATTTTGATCTAAGATTAATCTTGGTTCAAGTGATTCAAATTCAAATGAACCTCTTTTTATTCTTTTATTTCTAAGGGTTTTAGCAAGTTCATTCATTTGTTTTAACATTGGGTAAATGTCAAAATAAGCATCACGAATTGCTTGATTTTTATCTTCAAGCATTGCGTTTACATTAGAATAAGTCATACGGTGTTTATTGTTAATAATAGCTTCAAAGATATCATGATTTATTATTTTACCATCATGGTCAATTTCCATTTCACATGCCATTACCAGTCTATCAACTTTTTCATTCAATGAACAAATTCCGTTAGATAATTCTTTTGGTAACATTGGAATTACCCTATCTGGTAAATACACACTTGTACCTCTATTTAAAGCTTCGGTATCTAAGGGGCTTTTTTCTTGTACATAGTGACTTACGTCCGCAATATAAACCCCTAAATGATAGTTACCACTATCATTATATTCTAAACTTATCGCATCATCTAAATCTTTGGCATCATCACCATCAATGGTAATTATTAGTTTATCACGCAAATCTCTTATTTTAGGATTTTTTTGTAAAATTGCTTCACTATCAATTTTATTAGGTATTGTTTTTATTTCTTTTCTTACATCCTCAGGAAATTCAACTGGTACCCCGCTAGATAATACCATACTAGTTATGTCAAGTCCTGGTAAGTGTTTGTTACCATACACTTCAACAACTTTACCATCTGCGGTCATATTAGGAAAGTATTCGGTAATTTCTACTTTAACGATATCATTAACTTTAGCTTTTTTTAAATCTTTTTCTTTAATAAATACTAATAGTTTAATTTTTGAATCAATACTTCTAACAATTGCCTTTTGTCTTAATCTAGATACTGGTCCAATAATTACGCGGGTGTTGCGTTTAATTATTTTAACAACTTTTCCTTCGTATCTACCAAGGTTATCTAAATAGTATTCGACAAGTACTTCATCGTAAGTGATTGCTCCATTTATATTATCGGATTTAATAAATATACCGCCTAAATCAGTATCAACAAAAGCATAACCACCATCTTTTACATCAATGATACCTTTCGCAAGATTAAGTTTTTCCAATGTTGCGTATTCACCTCTACTATTGTGAGTAATTTCTCCTTCATCTTCTAATTGATTCAAGGTTTTTACTAATTGGGTAAATTCTTTACTATCTTTTAGATTCAACAATTGAAATATTTGGTTGGCAACCATTGGATGGTATGCATCACTTTGTAATAGTTTTAAAATTTTTTCGCGCATTTTCTCACCCCTTTGGAAAATAAAAAGGACTATTAAAAACAATAGCCCTCTTATTTTTTAATTATCTTAATATAACAGCTAAAATAGCTACAACAAAGAAAGCTATTGAAAGCACTGTTGTTATATTGTTAATTACTTTTTCAGCTCCCCTTTGTTTTTGAACAGATGATTTTTCACCAGAAAAAGCACTAGAAGCATTTTCTTTAGATGTTTGTAAAACAATTATCATAATCAAAAATAAAGATATAACTAATAGTAAATAATCGAACCATTGCATAATATGTGGCCTCCTATACGTTATTTTTCTATATATTCAATACTACTTGACTTATTATAGCACATTTTCAAAAATATTTCTAGTAATTTAATAATTATTTTGTAAATTTAGCAATTATTGCATGGTTAACAACATCATCTACGGTTTCTACTGGTATGATATTTAAGCTATTCTTAACGCTTGCGGGGATCTCTTCTAAGTCCTTAACATTATCTTTTGGTATTAAGATTGTTTTTAATCCACTACGGTGTGCCGCAATTGATTTTTCACGTAAACCACCAATTGGAAGTACTCTACCCCTTAAAGTGATTTCACCTGTCATACCAACGTTATGGTCAACTTTTTGACCAGTAAAGGCTGAAATGATACCAGTTGCAATTGTTACACCAGCTGATGGACCATCTTTTGGTACAGCTCCTTCTGGTACATGAATATGAATATCAGATTTTTTGAATTCATCACAATCAATACCAAATTTTTCCGCATTTGATTTAACATAACTTAAGGCAGCTTGAGCTGATTCTTTCATGACATCACCAAGTTTACCAGTTAATACGAGTCTTCCATCACCTTTATAGTGGGTTACTTCAACTTGTAAAGTGTCGCCACCAAATTGTGTGTAGGCAAGACCAGTTACTACTCCAACTTGATCTAAGTCATCATTTGCATTGTAAGTATATTTTGGTTTACCAAGATATTCTTCTAAGTTATCAACATCAATATCTACACGTTCAACATGATTCATAAGAATATTCTTAATGGCTTTTCTAATAATAGTACCCAACATTCTTTCTAATTCACGAACCCCTGCTTCACGGGTGTATTCTTGAATTATACGATAGATTGCTTGATCACTTATACTAAAGTATGCTTCATCTAAACCATTATTAAGTAATTGTTTCTTTAATAAATGGCGTTTAGCAATTTCAAATTTTTCATATTCAGTATAACTAGATACTTCAACAATTTCTAATCTATCTCTAAGTGGGGCAGGAATATTGTCTAGATAGTTTGCGGTGGCAATGAAGAAAACATTTGATAAATCATATGGTTCTTCTAAATAGTGATCACTAAAGTATTTGTTTTGTTCAGAATCTAATACTTCCAACATTGCGCTAGTTGGATCACCTTTATAATCACTTGACATCTTATCAATTTCATCTAATAAGAATACGGGATTATTAGTACCTGCTTTAACCATCCCTTGTAATATACGACCAGGTAATGCGCCAAGGTATGTTCGACGATGTCCTCTAATTTCTGATTCATCTTTGACACCACCAAGTGCTTGTTTTACAAATGATTTATTTAAAGCTTTCGCAATACTTTTGGCAAGTGAAGTTTTACCTACTCCGGGAGGACCTACTAAACAAAGAATTGTTTGAGGATTTTTATGACTCATAATTTTTACGGCAAGATATTCTAAAATACGTTCTTTTACCATATCTAAACCATAGTGTTCTCGGTCTAATTCCGCTTTCGCAAGATTAATATCTTCTGAATCAACTGATTGTTTACTCCAAGGTAAATCAATCATAAAATCAAGGTATTTTCTAATAACCCCAGATTCTGGTGAACTGCCTGGCATTGAAACATAACGATTTAATTCTGTCATCGCTTTTTCTTCAATTGATTTTGGCATACCTGCTTCTTTAATCTTTTTACGGATTTCATCAATTTCAGTTTCACGTTTAGCTTTCTCACCAAGTTCTTCTTGAATTGCCTTCATTTTTTCACGAAGGTAATACTCTTTTTGTGATTCATTAATACTACGTTTTACTTCATTATCAATTTTAATTTCTAATTCTTTGAACATTTGTTCTTTATATAGATCTTCTAATAAATAAGTTAAACGAGTAGTAACATTATCTTCTAATAAATAACGTAATTTAGTGTCACGATTTAAATCAAGATTGTGTACAAGTATATCTGAAATTTCATCGTATGAAAGTTCAGTATTATTAATGTTTATACCATCTTTCTTAAGAACACTATCTATATTATTTTCAGTTAAGAATTTCTTTATTAAATCATAGGTTGCATCATTTTTCATAGTATCTGAACTAGTCGATGGTAAAGTTACAAAATCAACTAAACAACTACCACTAGTATTATCAATACTATTAATCTTGCAACGTACAATTGTTTGGAATTTTACTCTTCTTGTACCATTGGGACTAGTCATATTTAAAATGATTTTTGCCACAATTCCTACATTATAATAAAGTACTACTTCGTTTTTATTATTACGGGTACTATAATTTGGAATTAATAATACTACATAATTTTTATATTGTTCAGCATTTTTCAATGCCTTAATGTCGCTGTCGATAGCAAAATCTGCTCTTAATCCATTGCTTGGTAGTGGTACTATATCACTTACCACAACTCCTGGTAATTGAGCATCTACAATATCAGTACGATTAAACATTTTGGCTCCTTTCTGATACTATTTAAGCATCTATTAAATGATTTTTTTCTTTAATTATTTGTCCTTTTTGTATAGTAATTTTTTAGTTCCATCGTTAAATGGTAATTCAAACATCGTATCAAGCATCAAATCTTCAATTATTTTTCGAAGAGATCTAGCACCCGTTTTTTCTTTTATGGCTACTTCCGCAATATAATCAATTGCATCTTCCATAAAGGAAAGTTCAACATTATTAGTTGCAAATAGTTGTTGATATTGTTTAGTAATGGCATTACTAGGTTTAGTTAAAATTAATTTTAACTCTTCTTTGGTTAAGTCTTTTAGTTTAGCAATAACCGGAAGTCTACCTAGTAATTCAGGGATAATCCCAAATTTACGAATTTTTTCAATATCTAATTCAGATTCATTAACTATTTTAGAGTCAAACCCTACACTATATTTCTTTCTTCCATCAAGGCCATCAAACGCTCCTGCACAAATAAACAAGATGTTTGAGGTATCGATTTGTAAGCATTCTTGGTATGGGTGTTTTCTTCCCCCTTGTGGTGGAACATTTACAACATTACCTTCAATAATCTTCAACAAGGCATTTTGAACACCTTCACCAGATACATCTCTAGTTATTGATGGATTTTCGCCTTTTCTAGCAAGTTTATCAAACTCATCAATAAAGACAATCCCTTTTTCCGCAAGTCTAATATCGCCGTCTGCGTTTTGAATTAGTCGCAATAAGATATTTTCAACATCTTCACCGACATAACCCGCTTGGGTATAAACGGTCGCATCACAAATAGCTATTGGGACATTGATGATTTTGGCCATGGTTTTAGCAAGCAATGTTTTACCAACTCCCGTTGGTCCAATCATTAAGATATTAGATTTATTTAGGTTAGCTTCCGGGTGTTTTATTCTTAGATAATGCGAATACAGTGCCACTGATAATATTTTCTTAGCATGTTCTTGACCAATTACTTCTAAATCAAGTTCATTATAGATCTTTTTAGGGGTTAAATCTTTACAACTAATCTTTTCTCGTAAGTGTTTATTTGATCTTTCTTGTTCTTCAAATTCAACCAAGTTATGATATAATTCTAAACAATCAAAGCAAATACAGGCATTTAAGCCCTCTATTCCTAGATTGTGAATGTTAATTTCGCTGTTACAAAACGAACAATATTTAGTTTTTCCCATATATAGTAATCACGCTCCATAATTATTATGGAGCGATTTTACTTTTTTATGTTTAATATTAAATTTGAAAAATCGACAAATTATTTAGTTTCTTCTTTAGCTTCTTTGGTTACTGCATTCTTTTTTAAGATTTCAATAACTTTATCAGCTTTAACTTTATATGCAACTTGACCAACTTTGTATTGTTTCTTTACAGCGTTAACTTTATCGTTTTTAGCTTTTTCATCGTCTTTTTCAGAAACATTAGCAAGAGTTTGATATTCTTTTTCGATTTCTTCTTGACTTGCTTCGATGTTTTCAAGTTCCATAATCTTTTCAAGTACTAATTCTTCTAAGAATGATTTACGAATATGTTCTTCAGCAGATTTCTTGAATTCATCCATTGATGCAACCCCACTGTATTGAAGTAACATTTCAACAGGCATACCATATTGTTTTGCTTGCATTTCAACATTATTTACTTGATGTTCAACTTCAGATTTGATTAGTGATTCAGGGAAATCAGCATATGAGTTTTTGCACACTGCATCAACTAATCCTGTAACAAGATGATTTTCAGCCACAACGCTCTTGCGTTTCTTTAAATCTTCTTTTACATAGTTTTGATATTCTTCTACTGTATTAACATTTTCAATTTCTAATTCTTTTACTAATTCATCAGTAAGTTCAGGATATTCTTTACCTTTTACTTCATGTACTTTTACTTTAAATAATGCGGCTTTTCCGGCAAGACTTGCATGATAGTCTTTAGGGAAAGTAACATTTACTTCAACGTCTTGTTCAGATTTAGCTCCAATTAGTTGATCTTCAAAACCAGGGATAAAGGCTTTTGAACCAAGTTCTAATTGATAGTTTTCAGCTTTTCCACCTTCAAATGGAACACCATCAACGAATCCTTCAAAATCGATTACGACTGTGTCACCATTTTCAGCTGGTCCATCTTTAATAACATTTTCAACTTTACTTTCAAGCATATGTTTGATTTCAGCTTCAACGTCTTTTTTAGTTACTCTAGTTGATAAAGGTTTTACTTTTAAGCCTTTGTATTCGCCAAGATGAACTTCTGGCCATACATCAACTTCGGCAGTGTAAGTGAAACTCTTACCTTTTTCTAAACTAGCAAAATCAAGGTCTACTTTTGGTTCAGCAGTTGGATATACTTTAGTTTGTTGTAATGCTAGAGGATATGTTTCTTCAAAAGCATATTGAATTGCTTCATTATATAATGATGTCCAACCAAATCTTTGGATAAAGATATTTTTAGGCATTTTACCAGGTCTAAAACCATCAGCCTTTACTTCTTTTACAACTTTTTCAAAAGCTAAGTCTAAAGCTTTATCAAATTCTTCAGCACTTACTTCTACTGTAAGTTTTACAGAATTTTCACTTAAACGTTCTAAATTTGCGTTCATTTTAATACTCCTTAAAATTATTAATAATATTTTTTACTTGATTATTATACTAAATTTTTATTATTTTAGCAAGTCATTAGTATTTTATTCATATTTTGATTTTACATATTCTTCGACAAATCTTAGTGGAGCAGGACCACAATCAAGAATATATTTATGGAATGTAATGTAGTCAAAGTTTTCTCTTGTGCTAGAAGTTAGATTCATTACATAAGTTCTTAAATCTTTTATTTTGAAGTAAGTAAAGAAGTATGTTTGCATATTATTAGGCACTTCAATTAATTGTTCATAAGTTGCTTTAATTGCTTCATTTGTTACTTGAGGAACGTACTTTTTAATGAAAGCTCCTGCTTCTTCAAGCGTCCAACCATCATAGTTAATTCCCATATCTAATCTACAATACATTGCGCCTGTATATTCATCTTGGAATATTAAGTAGTCAATGAATTCATCCATATATTCGCCTCTTAAGAATTCATAACTGAATATCTCCGCATAAGTTGCCCAACCTTCACTATAGCCTGAAGATTTTAAAACTTTTCGCAGTGGATTAGCATCGGTACTCTTGAAATACACATTTTGATATAAATGGCCAGGTAAACCTTCATGAGCTAAAGTTGTATATAAATAATTATATTTATAAACACCATCGGTTAAAACACTTGAGCCATTTAGATAAATGTATTCTTTTTCTAAGTTATCAATGGCACTTGTCATATAAGCTGCTGGACTAAAGTGTTCTTCCATTGCCTTATCAATAAATTTGACTACAATTTCTGGTTGATAATTAAGGCTAGGGAAATATTTACCAATAACTGTTTGATAGTAAGCAAGTTGTTCTTCCGGAGTTTTATCCATTAATTGATAACTATCACAATTAGCTTTAAATTCTTCATTAGTTAAATAGAGGTTACGATATTTAACTAATTCTTGTTCATAATACTTTAATAAATCATCAACATATTTTTCAGCGTCTACTAAACTAATTTTATAACCAACAGTTTCTTGGAAATCTAATTCATAATAAGTTTTACCAATTGGGTTACCTTTTGAATCATAGTAATAAGCAAGTCCCATATCATTAGTTGACCTACCTTTTAATTTTGGTAACTCATCTTGAACAAGTTTATAACCGCTAATTAATGGGCCATTAACTTTTTCGATATTAGCATTCTTATATGCTTCTTTTTCTTCATCAGTTAAGAAATCACATTCATCAATTTTTTTATTTACGGTTGTAATCATAAAGTGGTTACCAGTTCCGGCTGCTTTGATAAACTCTTCACATTGGTGAACAACTTTATCAATAACGAAATCACTCATGCCATAACCGTGATCTGCCTTTTCAACTTCAAAATCAAGGTATTTTTGGAATGTTTCAGGTACTAAATCTAAATATTTTAAATAATTATCAACATCTAATTTAGTTCTAAATTTATATTCTGATAATAAAAGTGGTAATTGAGCTTGATAACCAAGGTAAGAACCTAGGTAATTATTACTAAGATAACTCATCTCTGATGTTTTACTATTTACGTTATCAATGATGTTCATAATTAGGTTATACGTCATTTTTTGATCATCATTTAGATCTTCATATTTATAGCCATTTACTTTCCCTAATATATAATTGATAAGTAATACACTGTATCCACTTGTAACACTAGGTGTAGGTAAACTTGGTTCATTATGAGATAACCCAAAATTTTCAGGATTTTCAAAGTAATAATTCAAAGTTAATTCATCATTACCAACTAACATTTTAAAAACATTATCGGCAAAATCATCAAAGGTTGAAGGATCATAGTCACCCGGTTTAGGGGTAAAACTACAATTTTCTTCACAACTAGTTCCAATGAAAGCTAATAGTACTATTGATATTACAACAAATAATCTTTTAATATTTTTCATCATTATATCTCCATTTCTTCTATATTTACTTCTCTATTAGGGTAATAAGCAAGTTCATAGTATTCAAAGTTATTATTCACAATTTCTTTTATGCCAACATCATCAGTGTCTAAATCAAGATTGTTGCGTTGTAATCCTAATCTTTGACCACTTTTTTTTATTTTGGCTTCTTTTTTTACAAAATAAGAAATAAACTCTTTTACACTTATTTCACCCTTATTATAACACATTTTATCAACTAAGTTCTCAAAATGCTCAAGTATGCACACCATTTCAACATCAATTCCCACTTCTTCGCAGGCTAGTGCACAACAAACAATGTTATGGCTATGTGCAAGGGAAACAAAAAAATCATCAAATAGCGGTTTACCATTTTCTTGATATCTAAATGGTACATCACATAGGTTTTTATTATAGTAACTATATACAAGTTTATTTAATAAAGACCAACAAGCAAGCGATTGATTTCTTCTTGATTCATTTTTTATACTATTTATATGATCAATAACTTCTGTAGGTAATACGTTAATATCAAGTTTATCTACTTTATCAATAAAGGCATATCTTATTTCTATCATCGTCTACCTCCAGTAATATTATACCATAAATGTGCTAAAATGCAAAGGTTCCTACTTGTTAATAGTAGGAATCTTTGTTATCTATTATTTATTTATGGTTCATTTTTAATTTATTTAGTATTTACTTTATCTTTTACTAAAATTGTCGAAATCTTTACAAATTGACTGATAAATGGTAAGAAAATTAAAGTTGATATTACATTAAATAAAGTATGGAAAATAGCGATTTGGCTAGATGGATCACTTACCATTCTACCAAGTGTGTCATTGATAAAGTTTTTCCAAATCAGTAGAATAATCATAAAAATTACACTACCAAAGACATTGAATAATAAATGAATAAGACCGGCTCTTTTGGCATTAACAGAAGCTGATGCTGATGATACAATGGCGGTTAGACAAGTACCAATGTTACTACCTAAGATAACAAATAGAGGTGCATTAGGTAATACTCCATTACCAATAGTAATGCCTGATGCAATCATTGAAATTAAAATGGTGGTAACAGCGGCTGAACTTTGTAAAGCAATTGTAATTGATGCGCCAAGCACTAATAGGATGAAAGGATTGTTAATTTTGGTTAAAAGTTCAACAAAGCGATAATCATCTTGTAAACTTACCATCGCATCTTTCATTAGATATAAAGCAATAAAGATTAAGCCAAATCCTACTAAAGCCATTCCTAAATTCTTTATTTTGGACTTTTCGAATATCATATTTAAAATCATTCCAACCCCAACAAAAGTAGCTAAATAGTTACCAATATCAACGCTATCTAAAGCCACAATATGAGCAGTTATGGTTGTACCAATGTTAGCTCCCATTATTATTGAAGTTGCTTGAAATAAATCAAGTACCCCTGCATTTACAAAACTAACCACCATAACCGTTGTTGCGGTAGAACTTTGTAGTAAAGCAGTAATTATAGTACCAACAATTACACCTAATATCCTATTTTTAGTTGTCTTCTTTAATAATTTTGTTAATTTATCACTAGCTATTTTTTCAATATTTTCGGTTAATAGCTTAAAAGCTAATAAAAAAGTACCAAGTCCACCTAAAAGTTTTGTAACAATCATCAACATATTAATATCTCCCCTTATGTTATTCAAGATATTTTATTATGTCAATGTAATTTTTAGTATTGCAAAAAAGCGACATTAATTGCTAATGCCGCTATTTTAATTCAATTTTATTTAGTTATTTATTTTTTGGAAATCTTTCTCTAGATACATAAGTTGTATGTAATAATTCATGAGCTTTATGAGAATTAGGTTTTCCTAGGAAATCACTATATAATTTTTGTACTTGTTTATTGTTATGAGATTGACGTACCTTTTGACGTTCATCTTCAGAATATAATGCTTGAGCACGTTTTTCTTTGTATGTGTCTAAGATATTGTTATCTTCATTAGGTAAGAAGCATGGTTTAACATATGGTTGTCCACCACCGTTAACGCATCCACCTGGGCAACCCATAATTTCAATAAATGTATATGGGCTCTTACCACTACGAATTTCATCCATTAATACTTTGGCATTACGCATACCTGAAGCAACAGCAACTTTAATTTCTGATCCAGCAATATTTAAAGTAGCTTCTTTTAATCCTTGCATACCACGAACAGCAGTGAATTCTACTGCTTCATATTCTTTACCAGTTAATTCATGATAAGCTGTTCTTAAAGCCGCTTCCATAACACCGCCAGTAGCACCAAATATTACACCAGCACCAGTATATTCACCCATTAAATCTTGGTCAAATTCTTCGTTTGGTAATTTAGCAAAATTTATACCACTACGTTTGATTAATTTAGCAAGTTCACGAGTAGTTAATACTGCATCAACATCTTTAATGCCATTCTTTTGTAATTGAGGACGTTCTTTTTCAAATTTCTTTGCGGTACAAGGCATGATTGAAACTACGAAAATGTCTTCTGGTTTTAAGCCATTCTTTTCTGCAAAGTATGATTTAATAATAGCACCTTGCATTTGGTGAGGTGATTTACAACTTGATAGATGATCTAATTGATCTCCATAATAGTATTCAGCATAATTAATCCAACCTGGAGAACAAGATGTAATCATTGGTAATACACCACCATCTTTAATTCTTGCAAGCAATTCATTGGCTTCTTCCATTATTGTTAAGTCAGCACCAAAGTTAGTATCATATACTTTATTGAAGCCAAGTCTTCTTAAAGCAGCTACCATTTGACCAGTTACTGGAGTACCAATTTTATAACCAAATTCTTCGCCAAGAGTTGCACGAATGGCAGGAGCAGTTTGAACAACTAAGTATTTACCAGCTCTTCTTGCTTCGTCTACTTTATCGATTTCACTCTTTTCCATTAATGCGCCAGTAGGACAAACATTTACGCATTGTCCACATAAGATACATGGGCTTGTTGCAAAACTACGATTTTCAGCAGGAGATACGATTGTTGAGAAACCACGTTTTTCAAAACCTAAAATACCAGTTCCGTGTGCAGCAACACAACGACTAACGCAACGTCCACATAAGATACATTTTGAAGTGTCACGAATAATAGATGGAGAAATTTCATCAACTGTAATTGGAGTTTTTGAACCAACAAATTTATTTTCACGAGCACCAACAACTTGAGCTACGTATAACAATTCACAATGACCATTTTTTTCACATTGTTGACAATTCATTGAGTGGTTAGAAAGAATTAATTCAACACTAGCACGTCTTGCAGCAGTAGCTTTAGGTGAAGAAATAGTAATTTCCATACCTTCAGAAATAGGATATACGCAAGATGCAACTAGGCCTCTAGCACCAGTTGCTTCAACTAAGCAAACACGACAAGAAGCTAAACTACATTCACCATGATTATAAGCACATAAAGATGGAATTTCATATCCACATTCTTTAGCTGCTTCTAAAATTGTTAAGCCTTCTTCAACTTGATAAGATTGGCCTTCGATTTTTATATTAATTTTTGCCATAATATCGGTCTCCTATTTCTTAATAATTGCTTTAAATGGACATGTAGACATACATAAGCCACATTTAATACATTTAGATTGATCAATTACATAAGGTTCTTTACCAGGTACACCTGAGATAGCATTTACTGGGCAATTTCTTGCACACTTAGAACACTTCTTACAAGCTTCAGGCATAATGTAATATTGCATTAAGTTCTTACATACATGAGCAGGACATTTCTTGTCAACTACATGGGCAATATATTCTTCTCTAAATTGTTTCATTGTTGAAACAATTGGGTTTGCTGCAGTTTGTCCTAATGCACATAATGAATTTTGAGTAACTGTTGTTGCAAGTTCTTCTAATTCATCTAAATCTTCTAATGTTCCTTTACCAGCAGTAATCTTATTTAAGATTTCTAACATACGTTTTGTACCAATACGGCATGGAGAACATTTACCACATGATTCATCACAAATGAATTCCATATAGAATTTTGCAACGTCAACCATACAGTTGTCTTCATCCATAACGATGGCACCACCAGAACCCATCATTGAACCTTTTGCTACTAAGTTATCGTAATCAATTGGAGCATCTAAATCTTTTTCAGTTAAGCATCCACCTGATGGACCACCAGTTTGAATAGCTTTGAATTTTTTACCATTAGGAATACCGCCACCGATATCGTAAATTAATTCACGAAGAGTAGTACCCATAGGAACTTCAACTAGACCTACGTTATTTACTTTACCACCTAATGCGAATACTTTTGTACCTTTAGATTTTTCAGTACCTACTTCTGCGAATTTTTCAGCACCTTCTCTTAAGATATAAGGAACGCAAGCTAAAGTTTCAACGTTATTAACAATTGTTGGTTTACCCCATAAACCCTTAACAGCTGGGAATGGAGGTCTTGGACGAGGCATACCACGTTTACCTTCAATTGAATTTAATAAGGCAGTTTCTTCACCACAAACGAACGCACCAGCACCAAGACGGATGTGAACATCAAATGAGAAATCAGTTCCTAAAATATTTTTACCTAATAATCCCATTTTTCTTGCTTTGTTGATTGCAATTTGTAATCTTTCAACAGCAATTGGATATTCAGCACGTACATAGAAGTAACCATTTTGAGCACCGATTGCATAACCAGCTATAACCATACCTTCAATTACGGCAAGTGGATTACCTTCTAAGATTGAACGGTCCATGAAAGCACCTGGGTCACCTTCATCACCATTACATACTACATATTTTTCAGGATTATTTTGGTTTAAAGCAAATTGCCATTTACGACCAGTAGGGAAACCTCCTCCACCACGACCACGAAGTCCTGATTTTAATACTTCGTCTACTACTTCTTGTTGAGTCATATGTAAGGCTCTTTGTAAACCTTTATATGCTCCATAGCCTAATGCTTCATCAAGATTTTCAGGGTTAATTAAACCACATCCATGTAAAGCAACACGTTTTTGTTTTTTGTAGAAGTTAATTTCATCTTGTTTTTGAATTTTTTCTTTTGTCATAGGATCTACATATAGTAGTCTTTCCACAATTTGATGATTTATTAAATCAGTATTAACAATTTCTTCTACATCTTCAACCTTAACACCATGATATAGAGTGTCTTCAGGGAAAATTTTTACGAAAGGACCTTGTGAACAAAAGCCAAAGCAACCTACTTTGTTAACAGTAACTTTGTCACTTAAATCATGAGCCATAATAGCTTCTTCGAATTTTGCAAGAATACTTGCTGAGTTACTTGATAAACAACCTGTTCCACCACAAATAACAATTGCACGTTTGCCATTTGTGCCAGCAAATTTTGCATCAAAACTAGTTGTGCAATCAGCAATTTTAGTAGTTAATTCTTTTTCACTTCTAATCATTATTCTGCACCTCCTAGTTGACGATATTCTTCAATAATACTTGCTACTTGGTTTACTGCAACTTTTGGATATACTTTACCATTAATTGAAATGGCAGGAGCAATACCGCAAGCACCTATGCAACGTAATGCATCAAGTGTAAATAAGCCATCGTCTGTTGTTTCTCCTGGTTTGATATTTAGTAATTCACCAAATTTGTCGATTACTTGTTGTGAACCTTTAACATAACAAGCAGTACCTAAACAAACACCAATAACGTATTTTCCTTTAGGTTTTAATGAAAAGAATGAGTAGAATGTTACTACACCATAGATTTCCGCAACAGGAATACCTGTTTTTTCAGAAATTAATTCTTGTACGTCTAGTGGGATGTAACCATACTCACGTTGTACATCACTTAAAATCAACATAAGTGGTGTATTTTCGTTTGTGTATCTTGCAATAATTTCTTCAATTTGCTTTACAGCAGCTGCACTTAAATGAGCCATATTTACCTCCAATTTAAATTATGATTGTAAAAATATTTATATTTACAAATCGCTCTTGTTTATTATATCAAAATTAATCGTTTTTTGCAAGTTAAATAAGTTATTTTTGCCTAACAAATTTTGTAAATCAAAAATATAAGCTTTTTTAAATAATTTTTACAATTAATTTTTTCCTATATAATAATATAAAAAAAGAAAATAGTTCGACTTTTAACGAATTATTTTCATATAACATTAAATTCAAAAATATTTCTAATCTAAAGGGTTGTAAATGGCTTTGATGAAATAAGTTTATAATCATCATCATGGGTATAAAATTCTTCCATAAGCCAGTATACACCATTTGCTTTTTTACGAAGTTTTTGTGAAAGTTGTTCTTTTGTTATTGGCATTACTTGAAAAATGCTTATGTATTTATGCTCGGAAATATAACACTTTACAATTTTCGGTGTTTTTAAAATCTCTGGTAGTAATAAGACGGTTCCACAATACTTACCAACAAGCCCCATATCTATTGTATCAGAAACTGTTAAATTATCTTTTTCATTAAAAGCATATTCAGCAGTAGCCCAAAGTAGTGAGTTTAAAGAAAGCCATTCCGTAGTAGACTCACTAATTTCTACTTCTTTAGAAATAAACATTACATATTCATTACGGCGATTAGCTTTTCTACCCCAACCAATATCACGTTCGGGCATTAAGTAATCACTCGCACCTATTGTACATAACTTCCAAAAAGGCATTTCCTCAGTTGGTTTAAAAACAAAAGTTGTAATTGGTTTCATATCGTTAGGTAATACATTCTTTTTAAGCTGTAAACTGAAGATTGGTTCTTGACCAAATACTTCTTTGTAATGATCATATAATTTTTGATGTTTTTTGTTTTTCATATTAAATCCCTATTTTAATTTTTTTCATCTTTGGTAATCAAAAAGATAAAAATATTCGCAAGTAAAATAACACAACATAATATTAATATATAGATTACATAATCTCCATCACTTAAACAAGAAAAATCACGTACAAAGATTGATTTTTTAATAATACTATTCAATCTTAATATAAAGTAAATAAAAAATGTGCCACCTAAAATATTTGCTACTAAAAATAAGATATTTCTTTTACTCATAAGGTCTCCTCTTTCTTTTTTGTTAATTATAGCATTTATATCAAACTATGTCAAATTTAATAAGTTGACTGATACTTTATTGACAAATTTCTTTTTCAATCGCTTGTAGAAGCAATTTTTGCCCTATTTTAATCAATATTTTGCTATATTGATATAAAAAAAGAAAAAGTTCGTATTTTTATACGAACTAAATTCATGCTATTAAAATGGCGTCCCAGACACGATTCGAACGTGCGACACACGGCTTAGAAGGCCGTTGCTCTATCCAACTGAGCTACTGGGACATAATAGACAATCTTTTTAATAGCATTAGTATTATACACTATTTCAGATATTTTGTAAAGTAATTTAGCTTGTAAATGTGCATATTTTGTTACTAAGAGTCATAATATATCATGGTGATATTTATGGTAATAATAGATGCTGGCCATGGTGGTTGGGATCCCGGTGGTGGCAGCAATTCCTATTTTAAAGAAAAAGATATGACAAAAAAAATTAGTGATTATCAAAAACGTAGGTTTGATGAATTAGGAATTCCCTCAAAAAGAACTAGATTAGATGATGAAACCCTAACTCCTAATGATAGGCTTAACCGAATTGATCAACTTGGCGCAAACACTGGTGATATTCTAATATCAAATCATGTCAATAATGCAGGATCAGGTGGTGGCGAAGTAATCTACTCAGTAAAAAGTAAAAATACCCTCCCTAATAGTATAGCAAACAATTTAAAAGCTGAAGGCTTACCAATCAGAAACGTTTATCAACGTATTGGGAAATCAGGTAATGACTTCTACTTTATTTTGCGAAATACTAAACCTACAACATCAATGATTATTGAATATGGCTTTGCTAATAATGATGATGATACAAAAAGGTTGTTAAATGATTGGCCAAACTTAGCTGAGGCAGTTGTAAAAGCAATTGCAAACTATGAAAATGTTAATTATACTCCACCAAGTTATAACTATTACAAAGTTAAATCAGGCGATTCTTTGTATAATATTGCCAAGAAATATAATCTATCAGTAGCTGAACTAAAAAGTTACAATACTTTAAGTAATGATATGTTATATCCTAACCAAATTCTTCTTATACCAAAAAAATAAGGCAAACGCCTTATTTTAGTTTGTTTTTTAGGGCAATTTCAACATTTTTAGGAACAAATGAAGAAATATCACCATCAAATCTAGCGATTTCTTTAACACTACTTGAAGATAAAAAAGAATATTGATGTGAACTCATAATAAAGATTGTTTCAACATTGTGATCAATACATCTATTTAAAGTTGCCATTTGTAATTCATATTCAAAATCACTGACCATTCTTAGTCCTCTAACCATTGCCACAGCATTTATTGATTTTGCATATTCTACTGTCAATAAATCACTAGTAACTACTTCAATATTATCAATATCTTTAGTAGCTTCTTTTATCATATTCATTCTTTCTTCAACAGTAAACATTGTTTTTTTGTTGATATTATTAGCAACCAAGATATAGAGTTTATCAAATAAAGTTGAACCTCTTTTTATTATATCTAGGTGACCATTAGTAATTGGATCAAAAGTTCCAGGATATAGACCTATTCGCATGTTTCATCATCCTTTTCTAATATTAATATTTCACTACTTGCATATCTTTTACACATTTTAATTCGATATCCTTCATAATCTTGTTCAACAATATCTTCTTTAGGATATTCCGCAACAATATACCCACCATCACTTATCATATCATTTTCAATTAAGTATTGGCATAATTCATCAATGACCTTCATTCTAAAGGGGGGATCTAAAAAAACAATATCAAATTTTTTGTTATTTAAACGCTCTAAAATCTTTTTGTAATCGCCAAGATATACGTGTAATTCTTGGCCTACACCTAAGTTCTCGGCATTCTTTTTGATGATTTTTACAGCATCAGGATTAGAATCTATTATATAAGCTTCCTTGGCACCTCTACTAATTGATTCTAGTGAAAGAGCACCACTACCACCAAATACATCTAAAATTACAAAATCGTTTATATAACCACCAAGACTACTAAATATTGCTTCTTTAGTTTGATCTAAAGTTGGTCTTGTTGCAAGACCTTCTAATGTAATTAATTTTCTGCTTCTATATTTTCCTGCAATTATTCTCATATTTTTTCCTCAAATTATGTATAAAAGATAAATTATCGTTAATACTATTTTTGTAAGGTTTAAACCACAGTGTTTAACTTGGTTAAAATCTTTTTCTTCTCCTCTATTAATCGTTTATATATTTGAATAAAAAGCAATATATTGAAGTATATTGCTTTTTATTTTTTATCATTAATCTTCAATTATTTTTTCAATGTAATAGAAGTCGTCTCTTTCATCATGACAAATTAAATATCTAACACCAACTACTTCAAATTCAGGATAGTTGTTAGCTTTTTCATATGCAGTATTATGGTTTAAAATAATAATGTTACCTTCATTATTAGGACCACCTAATTCTGTAGGAAAGACATGACTTACTACCCAACCAACTTGGTTTTCTACTTCATAGTCATCTCTTTTAATTTTTCGTCCTGTAAAATCATGAGCATATTCAACATCACCAAATTCATGTAGCCATATTTTTAATGCTTCTGCTTTTGTCATAATACGTCCTCCGCACAATGTGTTTTATTATTTACATTAATATTATACCAAATATAATGATTTATGTCAATTTTTTGTATGATATTTTAAAATAATTTACATAAATCTTCAAGAGTTTCTCTTCTACTAATTACTTTTACATTACTACCAACCAGAATAACCGCCGGTTTTAGCATATTGTTATAATTGGAAAACATTGAATAATTATAGGCACCTGTTGCGTACACTAGCATTATATCACCAGATTCAACATTAGGAATTAAAACATCTTTTCTTATGATATCACCCGATTCACAACATTTTCCCGCAACATCTACTAACACTTCTTTAGGTGCATTCATCTTATTAGCAATGTCACATTCATAAGTTGCACCATATAGGGCAGGTCTTATATTATCTGTCATACCACCATCGATAAATACATAATTCTTCTTGCCAAAAGTTTGTTTAATATAAGAACAAGTATATAAGGTTATTCCCGCTCTTCCAACAATTGATCTACCTGGTTCAATCATAATGTGGTTAATTTCACTATTAGAATCAACTAGTTTTTCCTCAATATATTTTTTTAATGATGATGACATTTCCTCAATTGAAAGATTTCTTTCATCTTTTTCATATTTAATACCAAAACCACCACCAAGATTTAAAGTTTGTAAATGTAATTTACATTCTTGGTTTATTTCATTTTGAAAGTCAATCATTTTCTCTACTTCTAGTTGGAAGGCAGCAGTTTCATGAATTTGCGATCCAATATGGGCATGAAAGCCACATAGATTTACATATTTACTGCTTTTAACTAGCTTTAACATTTCATCAATTCTTGGTTTATCATAAATGCTTTCACCAAACTTAGAAGTAAACAAGGCGGTTTGAATATATTTATGAGTATGTGCATCAATACCAGGATTAACTCTTATTAGACAAGTTACTGCTTTTTGTAATTTATTTGAGATAGTTATAACTTTTTCTAATTCATTCATATTATCAATAACTAAATAACCAATGCTATTTTTAATTGCAAATTCAATTTCTTCATTAGATTTATTATTGCCATGAAAAACAACTTTATTTAGTGACATACCACTTTTTTGAATTACGTACAAATCACCTAAGCTCACCGCATCAATATGAAGTTGTAAAGCATCAATATATTTGGCAAATTCAAGAGTTAGAAAAGCTTTTGAAGCATATACCAAGTCAAAACGATATTTATCACTTTTCATATTTTCTTGATAGGTCGTTATTGCATTTTTAATAGTTGTTTCATCCATAACATATAATGGTGTTTTGTATTCTTTAGCTAAGTCAGTTATTTTATGACCATTCAAATATGCTTCATTATCTTTAATGGTTAATCCTAATGGTTGCATTACAATCCCTTTCTATTTTTCACAATTTTTAATATATTCTTTCATTTCTTTAATAGCTTTTTGTTCAATTTTTTGAACTCGTTGACGTGATATTCCTAGTTTTTCGGCTACTTCCGCAAAACTATGTAAAACACCATCTTCGGAATTATAGCGATATTTGATAATTTCTTGTTCTCTAGGCGACAGTCTTTCCATTGCGTCATTTATTAGATGGCGTTTTTCATCTTCAAGAACAAACTCTTGAGGAGTACTATTACTATCTTTTATTTTTTCAATAGCTGATATTTCACGATCATCATCGACAGTTTCATCAAGTGATGCCACATTAGATAAATCAAAAAGAAGTTTAAGTTCTGTAGGATTCATTCCCATTTTATTTGCTACTTCATTAAAAGTTACTTTTCTTTTCAAACTTGCTTCCATTTCTTCTTCAGTACTATAGAAATGGTTACGTAAATTAGCTACTTTAATTGGTTCATTTATGTCCGCATTAATTGATTGTAATCCTTTATCAATGCTTTGTTTAATCCAATAAGTTGCGTAAGTTGCAAATTTAGTATTTTTTGATAAATCATATTTATCGACCGCTTTTGATAAGCCAATTCTACCAAGTTGAACAATATCATCATATGAAGCATTCATAAAGGGGCGATATTTTCTAGCAATACTATAAACAAGTTTTTGATTAGCATTTATCATTATAGTTTGGACATCTTCACGTAAACTTTTATCTTTGGCATATAGTGAAAATATTTCTTGTTCTTCTTCACGTGTTAATAGTCTACTGGTTCCCAAATCTTTATCATTTAATAGTTTTACGATAATATTTTCTTCCATTGCTTTTATTCTACTTTCTATATTATAGTGACCAATCAATCGGCTCTTTTCCCATATTGATTAGTAGTTGATTAGTTTTTGAAAAATGGTGACATCCAAAAAAGCCATTATAAGCCGAAAGAGGACTTGGATGTGCAGCCGTTAAAACAATATGTTGTTTATTGGTTATTAACTCTTTTTTTCTTTTTGCGTCATTTCCCCATAATAAAAAGATTATTGGGTCTTCTCTTTCATTTAGTTTTTCGATTACGGCGTTGGTAAATGTCTCCCAACCTTTATTTTTATGACTATTTGCATAGTGCTCCCTAACAGTTAAAACCGTGTTTAATAAAAGTACACCTTGTTTTGCCCATTTAGTTAGGTTGCCACTTTTAGGCATTGGAATACCTAAATCAGCATTTAGTTCTTTAAAAATATTTTGTAATGATGGTGGAAATGCTACCCCATCTTGAACAGAAAAACATAATCCATGAGCTTGACCGATTTCGTGATAAGGGTCTTGACCAATAATTACTACTTTTACATCGTTGTAATCGGTATACTTTAATGCATTAAAAATATCATACATTGATGGAAATATACGGTAGTTTTCATATTCTTCTTTTAAAAATTTACGTAAATTTAAATAATATTCTTTTTGAAATTCATCTTTTAAAATGTTATCCCAGTTATTTCCAAGTCGTATCATTGTTATCTCCCTTTATTTTATATTCCAAATATTATGATGGCAACTATACCAATAGTTAGTAATAATACTCCTAGTAGTGACTTCTTGGTAAATTTTTCTTTCAATAATAAGAATGATAGTCCCATTGATAGTAAGATTGATAACATACCAATGGAAGTAACAACTACTGGATTAGCATATTCATTTCCTAATGCTTCATCTACACATAACCAGGCCCCACTAGTTGCTAGAGCAGAAAGAGTTAGGAAAATCCAGGTTTTAGGAGGTGTTTGCTTAATGTTTTGATAGTCTTTTTTGAAAAATACTAATAATACCATAATCACAAATATGACAATTGCTCTTACAAAAACTCCTAAATCACTTGGAACCGTCTTTAGTCCTGCTTTTACGAGTATAGATACTATCGAAGCAAATACTGCACTTAAGATGGCGTATACTAGCCATTTTTTATCAGTTGAACCATTAATCTTTTCTTTACCTGTCATAAAGATGGTTCCTACTAACATCAAAATTGTTGATAAAATTAGCATTGTTATAGTAATTGGATCTCCACCTTTAGTTGTAACATCAAAGAAGAAAATCAAGAATAATAGGTTAGTCAAAACAAAACTAGATTTATCAAATGGTGCTACTTTATTAAAAGTGCTTAGTTGTAATGCTTTGTAATAACATAGCCAAGATGCGCCTGTCGCAACACCTGAAAGGCCTAAATAAAGCAAACCTACTTGATCTATTTTGTCAATATCATCAATATTTCCGGTTATTGAACAAGCCACAACCGAAAATACGATGATAATCAAAGTTCGATAAGCTAGTAGAAAATTAGTATTAATGTATTTTACACCTGATTTTATAAGAATTGCTGCCATTGTTGTGAAAAAGGCTCCTAATAAGGCAAATACTAACCAATCCATTTTTTAACACCGCCTTATATAAAAATGCTCACCTTAGGTGGGCATATAATCTTTTTTAATGGTGCCGACAACAAGAATTGAACTTGTGACCTGCTAATTACGAGTTAGCTGCTCTACCTACTGAGCTATGACGGCAACAAAGATATTATACCAAATATATATTATTTTTTCAATTTATTAACAATTAGTAACAATATATGACTATAAAACTAGCCATATATTGTTATTATTTATCTAAAATTACTTTTACGAAACTTTAAACTAATGTCAAGCGCTTTGTAAGAATGTGTTAAACTACCTACGGAAATATAATCTACTCCTAAAAGGGCAACACTGCGAACCTTTTTTAGTTCCATATTTCCACTTGCTTCAAGTTTTTTCTTACCTTCATTTAGTTCAACACACTTTTTCATAACTTCATTACTCATATTATCTAGCATAATTACATCGGCCGATGTATTTAATGCTTCCATAAATTCATCTAAAGTTTCTACTTCTACTTCAATAATCATTCCCCTACCAACGGCTTTTCTAAGAATGCTGACAGCATCTTGAATTGAACCGCTTGCGGCAATATGATTATCTTTGATTAGAACACGATCAGATAAGTTGAAACGATGATTTTCACCGCCACCATCTCTAACAGCTTGTCTTTCAAAGATTCTTAATAAGGGGGCAGTTTTACGAGTATCTAAAATTTTACAATTTGTCCCCGCAAGTTCTTGAACAAATTTAGCGGTTGTTGCGGCAATGCCACTCATCCGTTGTAAGAAGTTAAGCGCAACTCTTTCGCCTCTTAGTATGTCACGCATTGGGCCTTCAATTGTTGCAATAACATCACCACGGTTAACAAAAGTACCATTGGCTTTTAAAATTTCCATTTTTATACGGGGATTAATTTGTTTAAATACTTCTTTTGCAACATCGATTCCCGATACTACTCCCGTTGCTTTAACAATAAAGCTTCCGGTTAACATTTTATCTTTACTAACTAAATTAAGGGTAGTTATGTCGTTATCTACACCATCTTCAATTAGGGCTTCTTTTATCAATTCAATCGCTTTTTTATCCATTGTCTTTTTCCTTTATATAATTTACTAGATTATTTTTTTATAATTATCAAGAAAAAAGATAGGATTAATAAATCCTATCTTATGCATCTGCAGACTGTGTCAATACAAAAAGTAAAATCACTATTGCTAGAATTATTGCAACAAATAATAGTACCTTTAATGCAGATACAGGAGCTTTACCAGTAAATCTACCTGTAACACCATTTGCAATAAAACGATAAGTTTTATTCTTGTATGTATAAACGCCAATCCATACTGGTATTAAAACATATTTGTATTTGATATCAGTATAGTTTGTAGTAACGTTTAAATATGCTACAACATCGTAGTGATAATCATTTAGAATTGCGCGTTTCATAGATTCATCCATGTTACCTTTTGCAATGTTCCAACCATCATTAAGTCTAACTGAGTAATGTTCAGAACTAAAACCTGCCATAAATTCCTTTTCATATACAAATGAATTATTTGTATCAAATGGTGCAATAGCATTCATTTCTTGTTGAGAAATTTTGGTTCCGGCATTTACAATAAAGTCATCGAAGAATAAACTTTTATTACCTGAAATACAAAAGTATCTAATTTCTGTAACAGTACGTCGATTTTTACCGCTACCAACGGTTCTTGTATAATATTTACCAAGTTTTCCGTCATAAGAACTACTAGCATTACTATCAAATGTCCATATTGGTAAATAAACGCCATTAAGTTTAATATTAGGAATTTGTTTTTTTACCTTACGAGGAACAAATATTTTTTTACGAAGCCACTTACGATAAGCATCTTTAACATTTTGACTAGGAATTTGAAAAGGAATAATACGATGTGGTTTAATTCCTGTAACTTGATTAGTCATAATTGTGTGATTTGAACCACAGAATGGGCAAGTTACAGACATTTCACCTACATTAAGTACATTATCAGCACCACAGTTATCACAGTGAATTATCTTTGTTTCCGCTGTCCAATTGTTATCTTCATTTTGTCCTTCAACAAAATCGTTTTCGATATCGCTTGTTTCTTTGTTTATATTTTCCTCATAGCCACAATATTCACAATGAAGTCCGCCGGTTGCGGGATCATAGGAAATTGGGGCCCCGCAACCAGGACATTTAAAATCGTCTGCGGTTTTTAAATTACTATTATTCATATAAAATCCTATTACTATTTAATGTTAATAATTATATTTGTTTACCACAATTAGGGCAGAATTTTGCACCTGCACTTACTTGGGCTCCACAGTTTTGACAGAATTTTGTTTGAGCAGCAGGTTTACCACAATTAGGGCAGAATTTTGCACCTGCATTCATTGGTTGTCCACAACTTGCACAAGTTGTCATTGGAGAACCAGCTTGTTGTTGAGGTTGTTGATAAGCTGATTGATTCATTGCTTGACTCATTGCCATGCCAGCACCAAAGCCAACACCCATACCAGCGATTCCAGCTCCACCATTAGGGTTGTTTGCGGCATCTCTAATAGCTTGAGCAGTTTGATATTGAGTAAATTCGTTTAATTTACCACTCATAGCACCAAGAGATGATCTTTGGTCGATAGCTTTTTCTACTTCTTCTGGTAAAGAAACGTTTTCCACAAATAAGCTAACAATTTCAACACCTAAAGCATTAAAGTCTTTTTGTGCTTCATTTTTAACGATATCGCTTAATTCACGATATTTTGATGGAATGTCAAGAGCAGGAATCTTTGATTCACCTAATGCATCAGAGAAACTTGTAACAATCATACTCTTGAAATATTCTTTTAAGCTTTCAGTACCATAGTCACGATTTGTACCAAATACTTCACGCATAAATTGAGCAGCATCTTTAACTCTGAAACTATATGTACCTCTTGCGCCTAAACGTACGATACCAAAGTCAGCATCTCTTAAGCTAACTTTACTAGAAGTTCCCCATTTTAAGTTAATGAATTGTTTAACATTTACATAGTAGACTTCAGCTTTAAATGGTGAGTCAAATCCATACTTCCAACTTAATAATTTTGTAAGAATTGGCATATTGTTAGTTGTTAGTTTGTGTAAACCTTCACCATAAACATCGGCAACTTGACCGCTTGCTACTAAAATAGCAACTTGAGATGGACGTACTACTAATTGACATCCATTCATAATTTCATCACGATCAGTCATCGGATAACGATATACTATCTGATCGGTTGAATCATCCTTCCATTCTATTACCTTTAATAATTGTCTAAAAAGTCCCATAATTTTCCTCCATTATAATATATTATTTTTTTTGTTTTTTATTTGAATTTTAAAGTAGCATCAACTGCTTTTTTCCAACCTTTGATTAATTTGTCTCGCATTTCATCATCAATGCGGCTCATAAATATTTGTTCAACTTGATGTAATTTTTTTATTTCATCTTTTGATTTAAATACTCCTGTTGCGAGTCCCGCAAAATATGTTGCACCTAAAGCTGTTGTTTCAAAACAAGTAGGTCTAATTAATTTAGCATTTAATAAATCGGCTTGGAATTGCATCATATAATCATTTACACTGGCTCCACCATCAACACCTAAATATTGAATTTCATTTTGTGATTCTTTTTTCATGGCATCCATCACATCACGAGCTTGATAAGCGATTGATTCAATGGTTGCGGCAACAATATTATCTTTAGTAGTTGCTCTAGTGATTCCAAAAATTGCACCTCTTGCATCGTTATCCCAATAAGGGGTTCCAAGACCAACAAAAGCCGGAACTATATAAACACCATTACTTGGATTGTTACTTTTTACTGATTTTTCACAATCAGAAGATTTTTCGAAAAATTCTAGTTGATCACGCAACCACTGAATTGCTGACCCTGCAACAAAAACCGAACCTTCTAATGCATATTCTATTTTACCATTTAAGCCCCAAGCGATAGTTGTAAGTAATCCATAATTGGAAGTTATTGGTTTTTCACCAGTATTCATTAAGATAAAACAACCAGTCCCATAAGTACTTTTACAATCTCCTGGTTCAAAACAACATTGTCCAAATAATGATGCTTGTTGATCCCCTACGATTGAAGCAATCGGTATTTGGCTAAATCTTTTATCGATACTAGTTAAACCAGTTGCATAACCAAATATATGGCTACTTGGTAATACTTCAGGTAAAATGTTTTTAGGAATACCAAAATATCCTAATAATTCATCATCCCATTTTAACTCATTAATATTATAGATCAAAGTTCTAGAAGCATTACTGTAATCGGTAGCATGAACCTTGCCATTTGTAAGCTTCCATAATAAATAGGTATCTATGGTTCCAAACAACAATTTTCCTTCTTCAGCTTTTTCTTTAACATTATCAACGTTATCAAATATCCATTTAATCTTACTAGCAGAAAAATACGGATTAATAATCAAACCCGTTTTTTTCCTAAAGATATCGCTAAGTCCACGATTAATTAAATCTTCACAAATAGATTGGGATTGTCGTGATTGCCATACTATCGCATTATAGACTGGCTTTCCAGTAGTTTTGTCCCATATCACTGTTGTTTCTCGTTGATTAGTAATTCCAATAGCTTTGAGTTTATTTAAATCTAGGTTGCTTGTATAAATAACGTTTTTAATTGTTTGATAAGTTAATTCCCATATTTCTTCGGGATTGTGTTCAACCCAACCATTATGGGGACATATTTGAGAAAACTCAATTTGATTTTCCGCAATAACATTAGCTTTATTATCAAATATTATTGCCCTTGTACTTGTTGTACCTTGATCAATTGTTAGAATATATTCTTTTCCCATACACCAAACCATTAGTCCTATATTTTCAGTTTATTATATCACATTTTTTTTAGAATTACAAGAAAAAAAGTATACTATTCTTTTATTTTTTGTTCGTGTACACTAGATTGTGTACACGAA